>Ga0209281_1001237_pt1 | contig 16847 bp, 8 predicted proteins | sample MedtruBG_FD_187514 | JGI IMG/M metagenome (GOLD analysis project Ga0209281, IMG submission 187514) | Root nodule microbial communities of legume samples collected from California, USA - Medicago truncatula BG (SPAdes) (version 2) | ecosystem: Host-associated > Plants > Roots > Nodule | place... | reverse complement strand
GGGGAGCATGAGCCGTCGCGGTAACTGTCACGATAATGCGGTTGCAGAAAGCTTTTTCCAGTTGCTGAAACGCGAACGGATAAAGAAAAAGATCTACGGAACGCGGGAAGAAGCCCGCAGCGATATTTTTGATTACATCGAAATGTTTTATAACAGTTAGCGCCGGCATTGTTCGAGTGATCAGATGCCACCAGCTGAATATAAAAAACTATATTATTAACGTCTCAGAAATGTCTAAATTAGACGTGCCGATTCAGAGCCTATTGACAAGAGCAACTATGATATTGAGATATAGGTCCTCTTCTTTCGAGCCTTACCCCCTCACAAATTGCCTTTTCTCATGGCATCCGGCCCCTTCCCCCATTACAATCATCGTTTGTTTTTTTGCGAGCTGCATAGCAGTCTTCAGAGGGTAGATATGACGATGAAAAACGACAAGGCATGGATTGGAGACCTGCTAGGCGGGCCGCTGATGAGCAGGGAAAGTCGAATCATCGCTGAACTTATGCTTACCGATCCCGATGAACAGACCTGGCAAGAGCAGATCGTCGGTCACAACATTCTGCAAGCCTCCTCAGCCAATACGGCAAAGCGCTATGCCACAACGATAAGACTACGCCTGAATACGCTTGATAAAGCAGCGTGGTCACTTATTGCGGAAGGGAGCGAGCGTGAGCGTCAGCAATTGCTGTTTGTCGCTCTGGTGCTCCATTCGCCGGTTGTTAAAGACTTTCTGTTAGACGTGGTAAAGGATCTGAGTCGACAGTTTAAAGAAAAGCTTCCTATGGATAGCTGGGATGAGTTTGTGGCCAGCCGTCTTCGTCAGCAGCCCGTACTTACCAGTTACTCAGACTCATCCATCAAAAAAATGGGTAACAACCTGGTCAAAGCACTGTCTGAAGCGGGTTATCTGGATACACCGCGTCGGCGTAATCTACAGTCAGTCTTTCTTTTACCCGAAACTCAGGCGACCTTGCAGCGCCTTGGGCAACAAGAATTGGTTTCTATTCTGGAGGGGCGACGGTGATCGATCCCGTGCTTGAATACCGCCTGTCACAGGTTCAGAGCCGTATTAGCGAAGAGCGCTTCCTCAAAAATAACGGCTCAGGTAATGAGATTGGGTTCTGGATTTTTGATTATCCTGCTCAGAATGAGCTGCAGGTACGTGAACACCTGAAGTATCTGTTCCGTAATCTGGAAAAGGACCACAAGTTCACGCACCTTAATATCTTTCAAATAATTATCGACATGCTCAGTGAACGTGGGTTATTCGAGCGCGTCTGTCAGCAGGAAATGAAGGTAGGCACAGAAGCACTGAAAAAACAGCTCGTTGGTCTGTTGAACCAAAAGAAGATCGCAGATTACGTAGCAGAAAAAGTCGATCTTCAAAATCAAGAGTTTGTCATCCTGACGGGCATGGGTAATGCCTGGCCACTGGTTCGCGGTCATGAGCTGATGAGCGCCTTACAGGACGTAATGGGTTTTACCCCCCTGTTGATGTTTTATCCGGGAACCTATAGCGGACACGATCTCTCCCCATTAGCGGGCATTGATTCCCGAAATTATTATCGTGCCTTCAGACTGGTGCCTGAAAGTGGGCCAGCGGCGATATTGAATCCTCGTTAAAGAGCACAGCAATGAATATTGAACAGATCTTTGAAAAACGTCTGGACCGAAATATTAATGGCGTCGTAAAAGCAGAACAGACAGGCAATGAAACTGCCTGGATTGAACTTGATGAATACGTCATCACTCGGGAGCTGGAAGGGCATCTTCGCCATTTCTTTGAATCTTATGTTCCGGCAACCAACCCGGAGCGCATGCGCATGGAAAACAAAATCGGCGTATGGGTATCAGGATTCTTTGGCTCCGGTAAATCGCACTTTATCAAGATCCTGTCATATTTGCTGTCTAACCAAAAAGTCAGCCATAACGGTATTGAACGTAATGCCTACTCCTTCTTTGAAGACAAAATCAAAGATGCTCTGTTCCTGGCTGATATCAATAAAGCAGTCCATCACCCGACAGAAGTGATTCTGTTCAATATCGATTCTCGCGCTAACGTCGACGATAAAGAAGACGCCATCCTTAAAGTCTTCCTGAAGGTGTTTAATGACCGCGTGGGTTACTGCGCTGATTTTCCGCACATCGCCCATCTTGAGCGTGAGCTGGATAAGCGTGGACAATACGAAGCATTTAAGACTGCATTCTCCACTATCACTGGGTCAAGCTGGGAAAAAGAGCGCGATTCCTACTATTTCATTAGCGATGAAATGGCAGAAGCCCTAAGCCAGGCCACCGGCCAAAGCATTGACGCCTCTCGTCAATGGGTGGAACAGCTGGATAAGAACTTCCCATTAGATATCAATAATTTTTGTCAGTGGGTCAAAGAATGGCTGGATGAAAACGGCAAAAATATCCTCTTCATGGTGGATGAGGTCGGCCAGTTCATCGGTAAAAATACGCAGATGATGTTGAAGCTGCAGACTATCACTGAAAACCTGGGGGTTATCTGCGGTGGACGCGCATGGGTTATTGTTACCTCCCAGGCGGATATTAACGCGGCCATCGGTGGGATGAGCAGCCGGGATGGACAAGACTTCTCTAAAATTCAGGGCCGTTTCTCGACTCGCCTGCAGCTTTCAAGCTCCAACACCTCCGAAGTTATCCAAAAACGTCTGTTGGTGAAAACCGATGCCGCAAAACCGGCGCTGGCTAAAGTCTGGCAGGAAAAAGGCGACATCCTACGCAACCAGCTCGCATTTGATCCCACCACGACGGCTTCTTTACGCACCTACACCAGTGAAGAAGAATTTATTGATAACTACCCGTTTGTCCCATGGCACTATCAGATTCTGCAGAAGGTCTTTGAATCGATTCGTACCAAAGGTGCCGCCGGTAAACAGTTAGCTATGGGTGAGCGTTCGCAGTTGGAAGCCTTCCAGACTGCAGCTAAGCAAATCGCTCCACAAGGTCTGGATTCTCTGGTTCCCTTCTGGCGTTTCTATGCGGCAATTGAGAGCTTCCTGGAACCGGCTGTCAGTCGCACCATTACCCAAGCCTGTCAGAACGGTATCCTGGACGAGTTCGATGGTAACTTGCTGAAAACGCTGTTCCTGATCCGTTATGTCGATTTACTGAAAAGCACGCCAGAGAACCTGGTTACCCTTTCTATCGACAAAATCGATGCTGATAAAGTCGAGCTGCGACATCGTGTTGAAAAAAGCCTGAATACACTCGAACGCTTAATGTTGATCGCACGCGTTGAAGATAAATACGTGTTCCTGACCAATGAAGAAAAAGAGATCGAGAATGAGATCCGCAACGTCGAAGTCGACTTCTCCGCGATCAACAAGAAACTGGCATCGATCATCTTTGACGACATTTTGAAAAACCGGAAGTATCGCTATCCGGCGAATAAACAGGACTTCGACATCAGCCGCTTCCTTAACGGGCACCCGTTAGACGGCGCAATGCTTAACGATCTGGTGGTGAAAATTCTTACCCCCAAAGATCCGACCTATGATTTTTATGACAATGATGCTGCGTGCCGCCCATATACCTCTGAGGGGGATGGCTGCATTTTAATTCGTTTACCTGCTGACGCACGCACCTGGACCGATATCGATTTAGTCGTTCAGACCGAAAAATTCCTCAGGGACAACGCAGGGCAACGCCCGGAACAGGCCAGCCTGCTTTCAGAAAAAGCCCGCGAGAATAGCGTTCGCGAGAAACTGCTGCGCGTACAGCTGGATTCGCTTATTGCCGAAGCAGACGTCTGGGCGATTGGCGAGCGTTTACCGAAGAAATCGTCGACGCCGTCCAGCATCGTGGATGAAGCCTGCCAATATGTGATTGAAAACACGTTTGCCAAGCTAAAAATGCTGAAGCCGTTCAACGGCGATATCGCACGTGAAATCCATGCGCTACTTACGGTAGAGAATGATGCAGAGCTGGATCTGGGCGAACTGGAGGAATCCAATCCCGACGCAATGCGCGAAGTAGAAACCTGGGTCAGCATGAATATCGAGTTCAATAAGCCGGTCTATTTACGCGATATTCTGAACCACTTTGCTCGTCGACCTTATGGATGGCCAGAAGAAGAAGTGAAGCTGCTGGTTGCCCGTCTGGCGCGCAAAGGCAAATTCAGCTTTAGCCAGCAGAATAACAATCTCGAGCGTAAGCAGGTGTGGGAACTGTTCAACAACAGTCGTCGCCACAGCGAGCTGCGTCTGCACAAAATTCGTCGTCACGACGAATCGCAAATTCGCAAAGCCGCACAAACCATGGCCGAGATAGCCCAGCAGCCTTTTAGCGAACGTGAAGAGCCTACCCTGGTTGAACATATCCGCCAGGTCTTCGACGACTGGAAACAGGAGCTGAATGTCTTCAGAGCGAAAGCGGAAGGTGGAAACAATCCAGGGAAAAATGAGATTGAAACAGGCCTGCGCCTGCTGAATTCCATTCTCAGCGAAAAAGAAGATTTTGCCCTGATTGAGAAGGTCACCAGCCAGGCAAATGAGCTGCTGGATTTCAGCGAAGATCGTGAAGATTTGGTTGATTTTTACCGCAAGCAGTTTGCCACCTGGCAAAAGCTGGGCGCAGCGCTGAATGGCAGTTTTAAATCCAACCGCAGTGCTCTGGAAAAAGATGCCGTGGCGGTAAAAGCGCTGGTTGAGCTGGAAAGCATCTGGCAGATGCCGGAGCCTTATAAGCATCTCAATCGCATCACACCACTGATTGAACAGGTCCAGAACGTCAATCATCAGTTGGTGGAACAGCACCGCCAGCACGCCCTGGAACGCATTGACGCCCGCATTGAGGAGAGCCGTCAACGCTTGCAGGAAGCGCACGCCACATCAGAGCTGCAAAACAGCGTTCTGCTGCCAATGCAAAAAGCCAGAAAACGCGCCGAGGCCAGCCAGTCGATTCCGGAGATTTTGGCAGAACAGCAAGAAACGAAGGCGCTGCAAACGGAAGCAGAGAAGAAGATTAACCAGTGGATCGACGAGCTACGTAAAAAGCAGGAAGCCCAGCTACGGGCAGCAAACGAAGCTAAACGCGCTGCAGAATCACAACAGACCTATGTTGTGGTAGAAAAAACCGTTATCCAACCGGTACCGAAAAAAACACATCTGGTGAATGTCGCCAGCGAGATGCGCAAAGCCACCGGTGGTGAAGTGCTGGAAACCGCCGAACAGGTGGAAAAAGCGCTGGATACGCTTCGTACTGCCCTGCTGGCAGCCATTGAGGCAGGTGACCGGATTCGTCTTCAGTAACCCCCGTTTCAGGGCAGCGCTCTGCTGCCCTTTGTAGGATTTTCTATGAATACCAATAACATCAAAAAATACGCTCCGCAGGCCCGTAACCAGTTCCGCGATGCGGTGATCCAGAAACTAACCACGCAGGGGATTTTCGTCGACAAAAAAGGTATTTTGCAGATTGCAGATGCCGAGATCGTTGGCGAGAGCGTGCGCTATGGTCAGTTCGACTACCCCAAATCCACCCTCACCCGCCGCGATCGTCTGGCAAAACGCGCCCGTGAGCAGGGCTTTGACGTGCTGGTTGAGCACTGTGCCTACACCTGGTTCAACCGCTTATGCGCCATTCGTTATATGGAGATCCAGGGTTATCTTGACCACGGTTTCCGCATGCTATCGCACCCGGATAACCCAACCGGCTTTGAAGTGCTGGACCATGTGCCGGAAGTCGCGGAAGCTTTACTGCCAGAGAAAAAGGCGCTGCTGGTGGAGATGAAGCTGTCCGGCAACCAGGACGAAGCCATCTACCGCGAACTGCTGCTGGCCCAGTGCCACGCCCTGCACCACGCGATGCCGTTCCTGTTTGAAGCGGTCGACGATGAAGCCGAGCTACTGCTGCCGGATAACCTGACCCGTACTGACTCTATTCTGCGCGGTCTGGTGGACGGTATTCCAGAAGAAGACTGGGAAGACGTTGAGGTTATCGGCTGGCTGTATCAGTTCTATATCTCTGAGAAAAAAGATGCCGTTATTGGCAAGGTAGTAAAGAGCGAAGATATTCCTGCCGCCACCCAGCTGTTTACCCCAAACTGGATTGTACAGTATCTGGTGCAGAACTCCGTCGGCCGCCAGTGGTTGCAGACCTACCCGGACTCGCCGCTGAAAGGCAAAATGGTCTACTACATTGAGCCAGCCGAACAGACGCCGGAAGTGCAGGCGCAGCTGGCAGACATTACGCCTGCCAGCATTGAACCGGAAAGCATCAAGGTGCTCGACCCGGCCTGCGGCTCGGGGCATATTTTGATTGAAGCCTATAATGTGCTGAAAAATATCTACGAAGAGCGCGGCTATCGCGCTCGCGATATTCCACAGCTGATTCTGGAAAATAATATTTTTGGTCTCGACATTGACGACCGTGCAGCCCAGCTTTCCGGTTTTTCCTTATTAATGATGGCCCGTCAGGATGATCGCCGGATATTCACCCGCGACGTACGCCTGAATATTGTCTCCCTGCAGGAAAGCCTGCATCTGGATATTGCTAAACTGTGGCAGCACCTGAACTTCCACCAGCAGAACCAGACCGGCAGCATGGGAGATATGTTTGCCGAAAATACCGCATTGGCCCATACCGACAGCGCGGAATATAAGCTCTTGATGCGCACGCTGAAGCTGTTTGTGAACGCCAAAACGCTGGGCTCGCTAATTCAGGTGGCTCAGGACGAAGAAGCGAAGTTGAAGGCGTTTCTCGATGCGCTGTATCGCCTGGAACAGGAAGGCGACTTCCAGCAGAAGGCTGCGGTAAAGGCGTTTATTCCGTATATTCAGCAGGCATGGATACTGGCGCAGCGGTATGATGCGGTAGTGGCGAATCCGCCGTATATGGGCGGCAAGGGAATGAATGGTGAATTAAAATCTTTCGCGAAAGAAAATTTTCAAAACTGCAGATTCGATTTATTTTCAATGTTTATGCAACTTGGCTTTAATTTTCTTAAAGAAAATGGTTTTAATGCACAAGTTAATATGCAGTCATGGATGTTTCTTTCCAGCTATGATTCCTTCAGAGAATGGTTGCTTAATAATAAAACCATAATTACAATGGCTCATTTAGGTGCTCGCGCATTTGATCAAGTTTCAGGGGAAGTCGTTCAAACAACAGCATGGGTCTTTAACAATGAGTATATTGATATTTATAAGCCTACATTTTTTAAACTTACCGATGGCAATGAAGATATAAAGAAAAACACACTACTTAAAAGAAAAAAATTGTTTAACTCTGTTTTTCAAGATAATTTCAAGAAAATACCAGGCTTCCCTTTTGCTTATTGGGTATCTGATAAAATAAGAGAACTATATGAAAAAAACCCAAAAGCTGGGGATTGTTCCGTAGCAGTTGTAGGCCTACAAACAGGCGACAATGACAAATTCCTGCGCTGTTGGCATGAAGTAAACTGGGATAAGATAGAATTAAATTTTGACGGTAAGGGTATAAAATCAGATTGGGTTCCATATAACAAAGGAGGTGGGTATAGAAAGTGGTATGGTAATAAAGATTATGTAGTTGAGTGGGTAAATAATGGTGAGAACATAAAAAACTTCAAAGATAAAGATGGAAAATTAAAATCTAGACCTCAAAATATTAATTTTTATTTTAAAAAAGGTATCACTTGGTCTGAAGTAACCTCATCATGGAAATCTTTTAGATACAATCCTTCAGGATCAATTTCTGATGTAAAAGGCCAGTCAGCATATTTCAAATCCGATGAAGATATGTATAAGGCATTATGCTGGTTTAACTCTGCTGTTGTTGACATTTTAACAAAAGTACAGAATCCAACGTTAAGTTTTCAGTCTGGCGATTACAAAAACTTACCTTTACCACCTTTACCTAATAAATTTATTCAATATGCCAAAAATGCAATTGAGATTACAAAAAATGACTGGGATAACTTTGAAAATTCTTATGAATTCCTGAAATCACCTCTATTGAAATTCAATACAATTGGAGATTCCTACAAAAATTATATGGCCTATGTGGATGATAATATAAAGAAGCTTAAACAGTTAGAAGAGGATATTAATGATACGATAATAAATGATAACGATTTAGGCAGAGATATTCAAAAAGAGATTTCTAATGTCCAAGTGACCCTTTCTATAAATCCTGCATATCGTTATGGTTCTGAGTCATCGAGTATGATCGAAGAAAGATATCAAAGTGATACATTTTCTGAATTCATTTCATACACCATCGGCTGCATGATGGGCCGCTACTCACTCGATCGCGAAGGCCTGGTCTACGCCCATGAAGGCAACAAAGGATTTGCCGAACTTGTCGCTGAAGGCGCATACAAAACCTTCCCTGCGGACAATGACGGCATCCTGCCGCTGATGGATGATGAGTGGTTTGACGATGACGTCACCTCTCGCGTCAAAGAGTTTGTTCGCACCGTCTGGGGCGAAGAACATCTACAAGAAAACCTCAACTTTATCGCCGAAAGTCTCTGTTTATACGCGATCAGTCCTAAAAAAGGCGAATCTGCGCTGGATACCATCCGTCGCTATCTTTCCACCCGGTTCTGGAAAGATCATCTGAAGATGTATAAAAAGCGCCCGATCTACTGGCTGTTCAGCTCCGGTAAAGAGAAAGCGTTCGAGTGCCTGGTCTATCTGCATCGCTACAACGACGCGACGCTGGCGAGAATGCGTACCGAATATGTGGTGCCGCTGCTGGCACGCTACCAGGCCAATATCGATCGCCTGAACGAACAGGTCGATGGTGCCTCCGGCGGCGAAGCCACCCGTCTGAAACGTGAGCGTGATAGCCTGAGCAAAAAATTCAATGAGCTGCGCAGCTTCGACGATCGCCTGCGCCACTATGCTGATAAGAGAATCAGTATTGATCTCGATGAGGGCGTTAAGGTTAACTACGGAAGGTTTGGCGATCTGCTGGCGGACGTGAAAGCCATTACCGGCAATGCACCTGAGGTGATTTAAGTCAGATAGCATTCCTTCCCACACCACCGGGCTTTAGCCCGGTGGTGATCTCGATACGGGAAACTGGCCTTATTCAGGCATCCGTCACCTCCAGTTCATGATAAAATGCGTCCTTGTGTCAGAACGCGGAACACGGTTTCCAGGCGTTCAGGCATCTTCGAATCTACCGAATCAACATGGGATTGTGACCTTGCAAAATCAGGAATTTATTGCCGGCCTTAAAGCAAAATTCGCCGAACATCGCATCGTTTTCTGGCACGATCCCGATAAGCGTTTCCTCGAAGAGCTGGGTAGTCTCGAACTGGAAAACGTCACGCTGCTCGACATGACCGACCAGTCACAATTGGCGGTGAAAAAGCGCATTGAAATTGATGAGCCTGAACAGCAATTTTTGCTGTGGTTCCCCCACGACGTGCCCCCGCGTGAACTCGACTGGCTGCTGGATATTCGTATTTACAGTACGGAGTTCCACGCCGATTTCGCCGCCATCACGCTGAATACGTTAAATATTCCTCAGCTTGGCCTACGCGAGCATATCCAACGCCGGAAGGCATTTTTCAGCAATAAACGTCTTTCTGCCCTAAAAGACCTGGTAACAGAGCAGGAAAACGAAGCTTCACTTGATAAGAAGATGGTTGCGGTCATTGCTGGCGTAAAAACAGCAAAAACGGAAGAAATACTGTTCAGCCTGATTACCCAATACGTTAATCAGCAGAAAGATGATGACAGCGACCTCGAAAACACGCTGGCAATGCTTAAACGCCACGATCTGGAAGGCGTGCTGTGGGACATTCTGAATCAGGAAATGGGGTATCAGGCCGAACATCCGACCCTGGAAAACCTGATCCTCAAACTGTTCTGTACCGATCTTTCCGCACAGGCTGATCCGCAGAAACGCGAATGGCTGGAAAAAAACGTGCTGATCACGCCGTCAGGCAGAGCCTCCGCGCTGGCCTTTATGGTCACCTGGCGTGCCGACCGTCGCTACAAAGACGCTTATGATTATTGCGCACAACAGATGCAGGATGCGCTGCGACCAGAAGACCAGTACCGCCTCAGCTCGCCGTATGATCTGCACGAGTGCGAAACCACGCTGAGCATTGAACAGACCATTATTCATGCGCTGGTGACGCAACTCCTGGAAGAGAGCACCACGCTTGACCGTGAAGCCTTCAAGAAGCTTCTGTCCGAACGCCAGAGCAAATACTGGTGCCAGACGCGTCAGGAATACTACGCCATCTATGACGCGCTTCGTCAGGCCGAGCGGCTGCTGAATCTGCGCAATCGTCATATTGATGGTTTCCACTATCAGGACAGCGCAACATTCTGGAAAGCGTATTGCGAAGAGCTGTTCCGCTTTGACCAGGCCTACCGCCTGTTTAACGAATATGCGCTGTTGGTTCACAGCAAAGGCGCAATGATCCTGAAAAGCCTGGATGACCATATCGAAGGGCTGTATTCCAACTGGTACCTGGCAGAATTAAGCCGGGGCTGGAATAAGGTTCTGGAAGCCGAAAACCGTATGCATGAGTGGCGTATTGCGGGCGTGTCACAGCAGCAGAACTTCTACAAAGAAGTGGTTAAGCCACAGTTTAACAATCCTCAAATCAAGCGCGTGTTCGTGATTATCTCCGACGCGCTGCGTTATGAAGTGGCAGAAGAGCTGGGAAACCAGATCAACACCGAGAAGCGATTTACTGCGGAACTGCGTTCCCAGTTGGGCGTGTTACCCAGCTATACCCAGCTGGGAATGGCGGCATTACTGCCTCATGACGAGATGTGCTATCAACCGGGTAATGGTGACATCGTTTATGCGGACGGGTTGTCTACCTCAGGTACGCCTAATCGCGATACCATTCTGAAGAAATATAAAGGGATGGCAGTAAAAGCGGACGATCTTCTGAAATGGAAAAATCAGGAAGGACGGGATCTTATTCGCGATTACGAAGTCATCTATATCTGGCATAACACCATTGATGCCATGGGTGACAGCGCATCTACGGAAGAGAAGACCTTCGAAGCGTGCCGCAACGCGGTGGTTGAACTGAAGGATTTAGTGACCCGTGTGATAAACCGTCTCCATGGTACACGCATTATCGTTACAGCGGACCACGGCTTCCTGTTCCAGCAGCAACCCCTTTCCGGTCAGGATAAAACCACGCTGCAGATCAAGCCAGACAATACGATTAAAAATCACAAACGCTTTATCATCGGCCATCAGCTTCCTGCCGATGATTTTTGCTGGAAAGGAAAAGTGGCGGATACCGCAGGCGTCAGCGACAGTAGCGAGTTCCTGATCCCGAAAGGGATCCAGCGTTTCCATTTCTCAGGCGGCGCGCGATTTGTGCATGGGGGTGCCATGCTGCAGGAAGTCTGCGTTCCCGTATTGCAGGTGAAAGCGCTGCAGAAAACCGCTGCAGAAAAGCAACCTCAGCGACGCCCGGTAGATATTGTCGCTTATCATCCAATGATCAAGCTGGTAAACAATATCGATAAGGTCAGCCTGCTGCAGACTCATCCGGTAAGCGAATTGTACGAGCCACGCACTCTGATCATTTATATCGAAGACAATGCAAAAAATGTGGTTTCCGGCAAAGAGCGTATCTGCTTTAACAGTGATAACGCAACGATGGAAAAACGCGTGCGTGACGTCACGCTGAAGCTGATTGGCGCGAATTTTAATCGCCGTAATGAATACTGGCTGATACTGGAAGATGCGCAAACGGAAACGGGCTACCAGAAGTACCCTGTGATTATCGATCTGGCATTTCAGGATGATTTCTTTTAAGTGAGGCGATATGCAAACCCATCATGACTTACCCGTTCCAGCCGTCTCCAAAGGGGAACTCGTCGCAGAAGGTTACGATCTGGACGCCTTACTGAATCAGCATTTTCGTGGTCGGGTGGTGCGTAAAGATCTGACCAAGCAGCTCAAGGAAGGGGCTAACGTCCCGGTCTATGTGCTGGAGTATCTGCTCGGTATGTACTGCGCTTCCGACGATGACCAGATCGTCGAGCAAGGGTTGCAGAACGTTAAGCGCATTCTGGCTGATAACTACGTCCGCCCTGATGAAGCAGAGAAGGTGAAATCGCTCATTCGTGAGCGAGGATCCTACAAGATCATCGATAAAGTGTCGGTAAAGCTCAATCAGAAGAAAGACGTTTACGAAGCCCAGCTCTCCAACCTCGGTATTAAAGATGCATTGGTTCCACCGCAGATGGTCAAGGACAACGAGAAGCTGTTAACCGGTGGTATCTGGTGCATGATCACCGTGAACTACTTCTTTGAGGAAGGACAGAAGACGTCCCCCTTCTCTCTGATGACGCTTAAACCTATCCAGATGCCCAATATGGACATGGAAGAGGTATTTACCGCACGTACGCACTTCAACCGCGACCAGTGGATTGACGTCCTGCTACGTTCCGTGGGTATGGAACCTGCCAACATTGAGCAGCGAACCAAGTGGCACCTGATCACCCGTATGATCCCTTTCGTGGAAAATAACTATAACGTCTGCGAACTGGGCCCACGCGGCACCGGTAAAAGCCACGTCTACAAAGAGTGTTCGCCAAACTCACTGCTCGTATCCGGTGGACAAACCACGGTAGCAAACCTGTTTTACAACATGGCCAGCCGCCAGATTGGCCTGGTTGGCATGTGGGATGTAGTCGCGTTTGATGAAGTGGCTGGGATCACTTTCAAAGACAAAGACGGCGTGCAAATCATGAAAGATTACATGGCGTCTGGCTCGTTTTCCCGCGGCAGAGATTCGATTGAAGGCAAAGCGTCGATGGTGTTCGTCGGCAACATCAATCAGAGCGTTGAGACGTTAGTCAAAACCAGCCATCTGTTAGCCCCCTTCCCTGCCGCAATGATCGATACGGCGTTTTTCGACCGCTTCCACGCCTATATACCCGGCTGGGAAATCCCGAAAATGCGCCCGGAATTCTTTACCAACCGCTACGGCCTTATCACAGATTATCTCGCCGAATACATGCGGGAAATGCGCAAACGCAGCTTCTCCGATGCGATTGATAAGTTCTATAAGCTGGGTAATAACCTCAACCAGCGAGATGTTATCGCGGTAAGGCGCACGGTTTCTGGTCTATTGAAACTTCTTCATCCCAATGGTTCTTACAGTAAAGAAGATGTCCGTGTTTGCCTGACCTACGCCATGGAAGCCCGTCGTCGAGTCAAAGAACAGCTTAAAAAGCTGGGCGGTCTGGAGTTCTTCGATGTGAATTTCAGCTACATCGATAACGAGACGCTGGAAGAATTCTTCGTCAGCGTGCCAGAACAGGGCGGCAGTGAATTAATTCCTGCTGGCATGCCAAAGCCAGGCGTAGTGCATTTAGTGACGCAAGCGGAAAGTGGCATGACGGGTCTGTACCGCTTCGAAACTCAGATGACCGCAGGCAATGGTAAGCATAGCGTTTCCGGTCTGGGATCAAGTACCTCGGCAAAGGAAGCTATCCGGGTTGGATTTGACTATTTCAAAGGCAACCTCAGCCGCGTTAGCGCAACAGCAAAATTTTCTGAACATGAGTACCACCTGCACGTAGTCGAACTGCATAATACTGGCCCAAGTACCGCGACCAGTCTGGCGGCACTTATTGCCCTTTGTTCCGTTTTACTGGCGAAACCCGTTCAGGAACAAATGGTCGTCTTAGGTAGCATGACGCTCGGTGGAGTAATCAACCCTGTTCAGGATCTTGCGGCTAGCTTACAACTCGCCTTCGACAGCGGCGCGAAAAAGGTACTTCTGCCGATGTCTTCCGCAGTAGATATTCCGACTGTGCCAGCCGAGTTGTTTACCAAATTCCAGGTCAGTTTTTACTCTGAACCTGTAGATGCGGTTTATAAGGCGCTGGGTGTCAATTAGAATTAAAACCAATTTTTTAAAAATTGAAGAGGCTACAAATGGGAAAACGCTCTGAAATTAAATTCATAAGACCTTGCCTCTCCATATATGAAAATAATAAGGTATTGACCCCAGCTTATGCTTTGCAGTGTTTGACGCAGAAAAAAGTGGTTCAGATAAACTTAGATAATTGCTCTTTACAAAGAATGGAGGAATTATCATCGACATCAAATCTAGAGGATGTAAAACGAGTTGGCCTATTGCCGTTAGTAAATTTATTACAATCAGGAAATGTATGTTTAACCGCAATTGGTGTTAATGAAATGCCTGATATATGGGTTGAGAAATCAATGACAGCCTATCAGAAATTTTGCCACCGATTCTGGCCTGGTCATATTGACGATCCCGAGGCGACTTTCAGGGAATACTCCCCAGACTCTGAAAAAAAGAAAATTAATTTTCAGGAACTTTCCGTTGAAGCAAGGACAGTATATGGTCTTCATTATATATCTATGCTTCAAATTCAAAATATAAAATTAAACTATTCTCATCTCACGCCTGAAAAAAGATTCGAAGTATATCTTTATAGCATGATAAGCTTCATTGACATGATTAGTGCGTATGATTTAGAAATAGCAAAATATGCTTTTTGGGATCTTGACTCAAACACCATTAATCAGCTTCCAGAGAGTATACATACGCGTCGAAAATATATAAAAGAGAATTTTTATAAGAACGGAAGCAATCTTGATAAATGTCGATGGTATGCATTTGATGCAGCGATGGATTTACACTGGCTTACGGGAGCTAATTTTTCAGAAGATATAGGTTCCTTCATCACTATAAATGGTGTAAATTTTGAGACTGAACATTGGGTTGGAACAAACGACAAAAAATTATATTATATCTCACAAGATATTCATCATATTTACTATGAGGGTTCAACGATGAAGGCGTTGAGTTCCTGTAGAGAAGATGAGATGACTGCATTTCAATACTGGGAATTTGTTGATGGTATTTCACAATCTGTACTTTTATCCCGTAAACATTCAAAAAAGAAACCAAATCCTAATATTACCAATTTGATTGATTTGGCTGTAGAAAAAATCGAAAATGATTTACATAATTATTTTTTAACAAAAGACACCTAAAGTTATCATTATCGAAATAATACGTTTCAGTTCCTTCTTAGCTTTAAGCGACCAGGTGATTTTCAGAATTGTATCTTAATCTTGGTCTAACATAGGCTACGGATGCAGGATGGCACTCATCGCGTGGGAAAACCATGTCTCACCATTCGCATGTTGTAAGCCTTACTATCGTAGGTCACTAAATTCGGTCTGTCAGTTTGCCACAACAAACTGACAGGCCCTAACGGAATACTTAAGCCTGCATCACAAAGTCATACTAACTCAGCCAGTTAATCTCTGGAGAACTCCGCTTTCCCAAATTCAAAAGGACTCACCCCCTTCTCCCGATTCGCATCCAGATAATCCGCCCACCACTGCAGCATCAACCTGCGCTCCCCCAGATGTTCCGCTTTATGGATGTAGGCAGCCCGCACAGAGTTACGTTCCTGATGGCTCATCTGCCGCTCTACGGCATCCCTCGACCATAGACCCGATTCAATCAATGAGCTACAGGCCATTGTCCTGAAACCATGCCCACAGACTTCCGTTTTCGTGTCATAGCCCATCACTCGTAGAGCCTTGTTCAACGTATTCTCACTCATCGGCTTATGCGGATCGTGATCGCCTACGAAAATCAGCTCTCGATTCCCATTCATGCTTTTGATCTTTTCCAAAATAGCTAAGGCCTGACGCGACAAGGGAACAAGATGAGGCGTCCGCATCTTTGAACCACGCTGAGAATGTTTGACGCCTTCCAACGGTTCGCGCTCACCAGGAATCGTCCACATAGCTGTTTCAAAATCAACTTCTGACCAGCGAGCAAAACGTAGCTCGCTTGAACGGATGAAAACTAACAAAGTGAGTTCCACGGCCAATCTGGTTAACGGCCTGCCGGAATAGTGATCAATGCGATGAAGTAATTCAGGAATGCGATTAAGTTCTAGCGCAGCACGATGCTGTCGTTTAGCTGTGGCGACCGCTCCAGCGATCTCTTGTGCGGGGTTGTAATCGATTAAACCGCTCTGCACGGCAAATCGCATAATTGATGTTGTTCGTTGTTGTAGACGTGCCGCCACCTCAAGACGTCCAGACATCTCTACGGCTTTGATGGGAATAAGCAAATCTCGGGTCTTTAGTTCAGCGATATTCTGCTTACCAATTGTAGCAAAGAGATTATCCTCCAGGCTTTTCAATACACGAGCGCTATGAGACTCAGACCACTTCTGATTGCTGGCGTGCCAGTCTCTGGCTACCACTTCAAACGTTATTGCCTCTTGCTCCTGCTCTACCTTAACGGCTTTCTTGTTCTCACTGGGATCGACGCCATGAGCTAACAGTTTACGGGCTTCATCCCGGCGCGCCCTGGCATCCGCCAGCGAAACCTCAGGGTATTTCCCCAGCGCCAGCATCTTCTCTTTGCCGCCAAAGCGATAACGTAGCCGCCAATATTTGGAACCGTTAGGGTGAACCAGCAAAACCATACCGTCGCCGTCAGTAAGTTTATATGCTTTTGCTTCAGGCTTAGCCGAACGAACCTTCACATCACTCAGAGCCATGATGAGTATCCTTTCAAGGGTTCTGTGTGGGTACAAACATTATCGAACCGGAATATACCCGCAGTTGTACCCGCATCAGTAAGTTGATGTAGATTGAATCAGGTTGACTTAGGTTGAATGAAAAAGCGAGGAAAGCCTTGCGGATACTGGATTTCAGGCACAAAAAAAGACGTCCGTTGACGTCTATTGATGTTCCGATGGTGCCGAAGGCCGGACTCGAACCGGCACGTATTTCTACGGTTGATTTTGAATCAACTGCGTCTACCGATTTCGCCACTTCGGCACTGAAGGGGATGATGCGGAAACGTTGTGGATTATACCTGT
>Ga0209281_1001236_pt1 | contig 16939 bp, 15 predicted proteins | sample MedtruBG_FD_187514 | JGI IMG/M metagenome (GOLD analysis project Ga0209281, IMG submission 187514) | Root nodule microbial communities of legume samples collected from California, USA - Medicago truncatula BG (SPAdes) (version 2) | ecosystem: Host-associated > Plants > Roots > Nodule | place... | reverse complement strand
GATACCATAGGATTTTTAAACAAACCTTGATATGCTACTCCTGCAATAGCTAAAGCAGCACCTATTATAACCGCTATGAAAATCCTAGGAATTCTTATCTTAAACAATACAGTTGGCACAGATTCAGGCCAGCTTACAGTACCTCCAAAAATTTTATATCTAATGATTTCAAAGAGTTGATTTAATGTAACCGAATATCTGCCAATTGTAAAAGAAAAGAGAATAGCTGATATAAGAACCGCGAATAAAACTAACAAAATTGAACTCTTACCTTTTACATTTCTGAATATATCTATAGTAATTTGTCTTTTTTCACTTTTATTTGTACTTAATTCATTAACCATTAATATTGTCACTCCTTAACACAAACTATTTTTATTTAATAAAAAAGTACTATTAAAAAGAAACTTTCTTTTTAATAGTACTCACCATTGAGATTACTGTAGATTATGACTTAGGATTCATAATATCATCTATTTCCTTTTCACTTAGGTCATAATTATAATATGTTTTATAAAACTCTTTAACTTTTTGATTCATATCTAAATCTTTAAACAAATCCGGATGTAATATTTTACCCAACCACAAAGGCTGCAGTGCACCTTCAGCACTCCTTACTGACCAAAGATAAGTTCCTTTTGGATTCAAATAAACTTTATTATTTTTCACAGCACTAACATCCTGCCATTGACTTCCATTAGATTTATCCATTATATAATCATAAGCACCCTTAGTATTAGCTATTATAACATCAGGCTGTTCTTTCATCAGGAACTCAAAATCTTCTGATACTGTTCCAGATGTTGGACCTGTAGATATGTATTTTGATACTATATTCATTCCCCCTGCTGCATTTATATACTCGGTATTTATATCTTTATCTGGAATAGTACTTATTGAACCCTTCGAACCATTTCCACTTGCTACAAAAACCTTAACTTTATTTGCTGATTTAGTTCTTTCTTTCACATAGTTCATATTATCAGTATAATATTTTACAAATTCATCTGCTTTTCTCTCAGCGTCACCCCCAAGAACTTGTCCAACAAGTTTCACTGTGTTCTTCATGTCATCTGTAGTTACTAATTTCACTCCAACCATTGCTACCCCAGCCGATTCAATCTGATCTCTTTTATTCTCATCAATAGATGAGAATACAACTTGAGGTTTTTGTGCTAATACAGTCTCTACATTAATTGTTCCTGAACCTGCTCCAGAATAAGCTGATGTTACTTCTTTTATCCTTGGATATACAGTAGCAAAAAAACTATTCTTCAACGAATCTTGTGTTGCCACTATTTTTTCTCCACCACCTAACATTAATACAATCTGATTTAATGCACCAGTTGTTGAAACTTTATCAACTTTTTCAGGTAACTTAATATTATGTCCAAATGCATCTGTAATTACTCTTTCACTATCTTTCTTAGTATTTTCTGTTTGTGATGTTTTATCAGCAGTGCTAGCAGTTTCTTGCTTAACAGCGCATCCCCCCATCATAGCTACAGAAAATATAACGGTAAAAATTATCATAATTGCTCTTTTCAACATTATTGCCTTCCTCCTTTGCAATTCATTTTATTTATAACAAAACGCTATTGAATCATAATAAACACATTTTCCCCTGCAATTTACTTTGTTTGTACATTCATTTTTGCAGTTGTTTTGCATTATGTCTTTTCTGTAATAACTATATTTATTTGTCCAAATATCATTAAAGTCGTAATTTCTAAGATTATATGAAAATCTATCATCATTAGCAAAAGAACATGGCTGAACATTCATTTCTTCGTCGATATATACAGAAAAAAATCCACATTCACAAGAATCAATATAATCAACATTAACTTTTGTATCCTTCATTAATAATGGTACAAAACAAGCATCAAACCCTATTCTTACACTTGCCATATTATTATCAATTAAACTTATAAATTTATTAAGCACATCATCCATATCTAAGCATTTATCTAAGCCTGCTCTGCCTTTGGGCTTATAGGTAAGAAAAATTACTCCATTCACACCTTTCAGCATATCATTATATTTTCCCGAAAGAATATCAATCCCTTCATATATAGATTTATTGTCTAAAACAAAATGAATATTTGTCTTTATACCTGCATCCATAAGAAGTTTTATTTTATCTATATTTAATTCTTCTATTCTATTAACAGATATTGCAACAGCTCCAATTTTATTTTTTATATTATTAACTATATCTTGATTCAAATGTATTCCATTAGTTGTGAAATTTGCTACAATTCCTTTTTCATTTGTTATATTAATTATATCTATAAAATTCGGATGCTCTAATGGCTCACCCCCACCCAACGCAACTTGAAATACATTCCCCCACTTCTCACTTTGCATAGAGGATAAAACGTGCTCATATTGTTCAACCATCATGAAAGAGTTATTATTAGTACTTCCTTTATAACAAAATTCGCATCCCTTAGTACAGTGATTGCTGATTGATATATCCGCAAGTTCTGGCCAAGGTGCAAACTTTGGATTAGTATTAATTGAATCTCCCCACCTCATTGTTAAACCTGTTTCTGTGTCACCAAAAAAGTTATAATCTTTACTATGTCTTCTAATCTTCATATTCACACCTCCAATAGTATATTCATTAAATTTAGTTAAGCTTTGAATTTGTGACATTTCTCCGTTCCTTTTCTTTCGCAAAAATCACATGCTTCACTTTCGCAATTATTTCCCAATGATGTATCAGCATCTTTTATAACCTGAACAGAACCAAAACCTTTAAACTCATTGGAAAGCCTTCCATTTACAAAATATTCACCATATATATATGACCATAATTCTTCTTCGCTTAAATCACTAAAATCTATTTCTTCTATCGATTTATCAAAAGAATCATCATACATACAATCTCTTTTTTTAACAAGTGCATATCTTTTTGAATACACTTCCCTATCTAGCAATTTCAATTTCTCTCCATTATCAATTAAATCTTCTCGTACTGCATTATAGATTCTGCTTCTTTTTACATCACCTGTATAAAATTCTGGTTTCTTTTTTTTCATAAATTCAATAAACTCCAAATTCATTGTAATAATATAACTTACTGAACTGCTATTCGTTACAAAATCGGTTCTAATTTTCATAAAATTCAACTCCATTTCTTATTTTTATTATTAAAAAGTTAATACTCACTAAATTTATTTTCTACTATTTATTGTGGCGGTTCTGCATTTAAAATTCTTTTAGTCTCATCATCTGAGAGCTCATAATTAAAAAAGGTTTTGTAAAACCATTTAGTTTCATTTGGAACATCTATATCTTTAAATTTATCAGGATACATAGTTTTTGCTGCCCATTGAATCTGTAGAGCTTCTTCTGCACTATATCTATCCCATGAAAAGGCTCCATCAGGATTAATATATACCTTTCCATTTTTAACAGCGCTTAATTCTTTCCATGTATCATCATTCAACATTTCAACAGCACTTTTTTTCCTATCTGAGCTTCCTACAGTACTACTTAAAATAATAACATCAGGATTCCAATTCATTATTTGCTCAATCGTCACCCCTTTAGTACCACTAAAATCTGCAGCATTTACACCACCTGCTGCTTGTATCCAAGCATCGATTATTGTATCCCTCCCATCAACTTTAATTGGTGAAAAATCTGCTAAATGAAGTATTTTAAGTTTTTTATCCTGTGGAATTTTTGATGTCTCATCAATTACCATCTTTAATTTTTCATCTAAATAAGAGTTATATTTTTCAGCTCTTGCTTCGCCTTCTTTACCAAGTATTTGTCCTGTTAAATTTACACATTCTTTTAAACTATTAAAATCTTTAAAACTAACTTGTACAACTGGAATACCTACATCTGTTATTTTACTTATATTTTTATTTCCTTGAGACATAAATAAAATATCTGGTTTATTTTTAACAAGTTCTTCCATGTTTATATCTGTTGCATCTACATTAAAAGCAAGTTCTGCTTTACTCATTGCTGGCGTAACCTTAAACAGCCATGGCTTAGTTTTTTCAGTGAGAGTAGTAGCTGATATTTTATCTCCTGCTCCCAACATTGCCACAATAGCGTTGTGAGCCCCCCAAGCATCTGCAATATTACTAATATTCACAGGAATCTCAACATTAGATCCACTCGAATCAGTAATTGTTACTTTTTCTACTTTATGTACAACAACACCAGCTTCTATTGTTTTAGTATCAGTAGCTTTTTCACAACTTATAATTAATCCAACACCTACCACTAAACTTAATACTCCCCAAAGTAATCTTTTTATCATTTTATCACCCTCCTTTAGTATTTATAAACTCCAAACACATGATTAAATCTAATTAAAAAAGCACTCTATTCAATCAAGAAATTGCCCTCATTGAATGTTGTGCTCATCATTGAACTTATTAATTATTAAAAAAATTTCTCCTTATGATCCTGCGATATAAAAAAAGCACTAATAAAAAGAATTAATTCTTTTTTATTTAGCGCTCGACTATGAGTTTTATTATGAAACACTTTTATGTTTTGTTGGTTTCTATTAGTTTATATTAGTTTTTGTTTGTATTTATATTACTATCTTTCCATTTTATTGTCAAGTATTTGTATTTATTTTTTATGAATTTAAATACTATATACAACGATTCATTATTGGTAAATAAAAATAAGTATTATATATATTTAATTTACAAATACATATAATACTTACTTTTATTTAGTTTTATTAAGTTTCGCCCACTATTTTACCCGAATCTGAAAAATCATATCCTCTAAGTTCAGTAAGTTCATCTTTAAAGCTCTCAGATGAAAGTATTTCCATAATAGCTTCAATTTGATATTTAGAAACTGTATCTTTTCTTATAATCAGATCATACCTTTCCTTTTGCATTGGGATAAAATCAATTTCTTTTGAATGTAAAAAAGTACGTTCCGTCCCTATACCTAAGTCAGCACTTCCCCTTGCAACCGCGCTTACAATTGCCATTGGAGAGAAAGTTTCTTTTTCATATCCTTTAACATCACTAGTGTTAATCCCATTTAATCTCAAATATTGGTCTAACAAAACTCTGCTCCCACTACCTGGCTCTCTATTAATAACAGTAATATCTTCTCTCTTCAAATCTTCCCAGCCTTTAATTTTTTTTGGATTATTTTTAGCTACATAAAACCCTTGAACTCTATAGCACAAGTTTATAATAACTGTTGCTATACCAGGTAACATCCCTTTAACAAATGGGGTATTATATTCTCCAGTTTCTCTATCCCAAATATGTGCTGCAACTGCATGAACTTGATTTCTATATAATGCGCATAATCCATTATAACTGCCTTCATAAGCTCTCAATACATTATTTCCTTTTGAATGGTATCTCAAATACCTAGACAAAATATCTAAAATGTTATCTTGGCCACAAATAATGAAATTGTTCAAATTATTATTTTCAATTTCATTATATGCATTATATTGCTGTGAATTAGATTCAGAAACCGTATCATTTTTATTTTTTTTATTTACTTTTTCCTCACGAAGCTTTCTATTTTTAAGCTTATATTCTTCTACATCACCAACATCTATTCTAAGTTTATTACCTACTTTATATCCATTTAGTTCTTTTCTTTTTATCAATTCGTATACTGTACATTTAGATATCTTTAACAGATCTGCAACCTCTTGAGGTGTTAATGTTTCATTTGGCATCTAAATTAACCTCCAATCTTTTTCCTATGTCTATCTTATTTATTTACTCAAATTGAATTTATTATATTTTAACATTAAATATATAAATTTACTATATTTTATACTATTAATATTAGCACCTTTTCTTTATTCATAATTCATATATTTTTTGATATCTATGTCCATTATTTAGTAAATAGAAAGTTGATGTAAAATAATTTTAAGATCATTTTACATCAACTTATTTACATTAATTATCGCTTTTCAAAATATAAATGAATTTTATTTCCAATCTTCAAAAAATACTCCTGAATACTCAATAGGCATATATTTAGAAAAGAATTCCTTCAAATCTGCATTTGGATCAACATTTTTAAATTGTTCTGGCCATAATTTCTTAGCAATATATTCGATCATTGCAAAACCATAAGGATATTTAGCATAGTTAAAGTGGAATCCATATAGTCTGCCATTTTTAATCGCTGAAAGATCACTCCAGCCTGCTCGTTTTGTATATTCTTCTAAATGCTTTTTAGAATCTTCCTCATTCATAAAATAACCAAATCTCATAATATTTGATGTTGGGTTCCAATTTGCCCCGCCTATCATAATCATATCAGGATCTGAAGTTAAAACTATTTCAGGATTTAACGCATCCATGCCATGACCCTCTCCTATGTTTTCAGCACCTAACCTTTTAAGCAATGCTCCAAGACCACTCGTAGTCTCCCCTCTGGTTGTTCCGATTTCTCCAGGTGTTACATTTCCTAGCTCGAAATAAACAGATGGTTTCTTTGCATTTTGTGTTGCTGCTTCACTGGTAATTTTTAATAAATTATCAATTTTACCTCTTGCATATGAGACCATTTCATCTGTTTTTTGTTTATAACCCAACATTTCTCCTAACATGGCCATACTATCAAGCATACTATATAATGGATCATTTTTAGGATTAGAACCATCTCCATCAATAACCACTACAGGTAATCCAGCTTCCATCAATTTTTTAACACTGCCCTTTTCTATAAAAGCATAATCAACGATAATAATATCTGGCTCAAGCTCTAACAATTTTTCACTGCTTACTGAATCATCATATACGCTTCCACATTCTACAAGCTTGCTCATATCAAAGGTTTGTGAGTACTTATTATACATGTCTATATCGTTAGCTTTCAAATCTTGCCCCACAGATATTACCTTTTTATCAAAATCCTTTCCGAGTATTGCTGCTAAAATATTTGTGTCCATATAACGTAAAGTAACTATTTTCTTAATATCAGTTGATAGGGTTACTTGCCTGCCTGCCATGTCTGTATATGTTTTTGTTGTAGTCTTATCCTTTGTACTTTCTTTCTTTTTAGCTGTTGTACCACATCCAACCAAGGTAAAAATCATTATTATTGAGATTAATAAACATATTAATTTTTGATTGGTCTTTCCCATTCTAGTTCCTCCTCATATATAGTTATTTAAATATTACCTTGATTACTTATTCCATTGAGTCCACTGTATGCCTGAATATGGCATCTCCATATATTTACTAAAAAATTCTTGGATGTCTTTATCAGGATCTAAATCACTAAATTCGGTAGGATACAGCATCTTTGCCATTTCCTCAACACCAGCAAAACCATAAGGACGAATATATAGATTGTAATGAAGTGCATAAAGTCTTCCATTTTTAATTGCATTTAAATCTGACCATCCTGCTCTTTGGGTATAAAGGCTTAAATGCTCACTAGCACTTTGCTGAGTTGCAAAAAATCCAAGACGCATTATATTATCAGTTTGGTTCCAATTAGCTCCTCCTATGATAATGATATCTGGATTTGAGGCAAGTACCTTTTCAGCATTTAATGGTTGACCTGTAACCCCGATACTGATACTATCTGCACCAAGCTTGTCCCAAACATAACCCCAGCTGGTTTTCACATCACCATCTGTTTGACCAACCTTATCAGGAGCTACATTACCACATTCCCAATATAATACAGGCTTTTTAGTTCCACTTGAAACGACCTTTTGAACTCTTTCTAATACAGCATCAGTTTTTCCTTTAGCATAATTAAACATTTCATCAGCTTTTGATTCTTTACCAAGCATTTTCCCTACCATTTGCATACTCTTTAGAGGTCCGTAAAACGGATCAGAATTATTATCCATAAAAACAACTGGCAATCCTGCCGAAACCATTTTTTGTATACAATTTTTATTGAAGAATTGTTTATCAACAATGATGATATCAGGATTTAGATCTACAACAGATTCTACATTTATCGCGTCATCATAAACACTGCCAAGCTCTTTCATATCATCAAGATTTTTATATACTTTAGAAAACATATTATATCCATCAATATCTCCAGTCTTAAAACTTTGACCTACAGCCACTAATTTTGTATCTAGTTCTTTACCTAAAATTGAAGAAAGCATATAAATATCCATTGTCCTAACTAATGCAATACGTTGAATATTAGTAGATAATTTCACTTCCCTGCCAACCATATCTGTAAACACAGCAGTAGAAGGAGTCGATGAAGCTTCACTATTTTTTATTGCTGTACCACAGCCTACCATGGATATAATCATAACTAAAATAAACAATAAACTTATAACTTTTCTTTTTATATGTATTTTTTTCATATTATTTTCCCCCTTAAGTATATTTTTAAACACTACCTGTTACTTATTCCATTGAGCCCAATGTATACCAGAATATGTAATTTCCATATATTTTGTAAAAAACTCTTGAATGTCTTTATCTGGATCTAAATCACTAAATTCTTTTGGATATAACATTTTTGCCATTTCTTCAAACGCAGCAAAACTATATGCACGATCAGTAATATTGTAATGAAGTGCGTAAAGCCTTCCATTCTTAATTGCATTTAAATCAGACCATCCTGCTCTTTTGGTATAAAGACCTAAATGCTCACTAGCACTTTGCTGCGTAGCAGAAAAGCCAAGACGCATAATATTATCAGTTGGATTCCAATTATCTCCGCCTATGATGATAATATCTGGATTTGTAGCAAGTACCTTTTCAGGATTTAACGGCTGACCTGTAACTCCTATACTAATGCTATCTGCACCAAGTTTATCCCAAATGCATCCCCAATCGCTTGTCACATCCCCATCTGTCGGACCAACCTGATCTGGAGTCACATTTCCACATTCCCAATATAATACAGGTTTTTTAGTTCCACTTGAAAGAACCTTTTGAACTCTTTCTAATACAGCATCAATTTTTCCTTTGGCATAATTAGCCATTTCATCAGCTTTAGATTCCTTACCAATCATTTTCCCGACCATTTGCATACTCTTTAAAGGTCCGTAAAAAGGATCAGAATTATTATCTATAAAAACAACTGGTAATCCTACAGAAATCATTTTCTGTATACAACTTTTATTATAAAAGTATTTATCAACAATAATAATATCAGGATTTAGATCTACAACAGATTCTACATTTATTGCATCATCATAAACACTTCCAAGTTCTTTCATATTATCGAGATTTTTATACACTTTTGAAAACACATTATATCCATCAATATCTCCGCTTTTAAAACTTTCACCTACAGCCACTAATTTTGCATCTAGTTCTTTACCTAAAATTGAAGAAAGCATATAAATATCACTTGTTCTAACTAGTGCAATACGTTTAATATTAGTAGATAATTTCACTTCCCGGCCAAGCATATCTGTAAATACAGCAGTGGAAGGAAGCGATGTGGCTTCGTTATTTTTTGATGCTGTGCCACATCCTGCCATGGATATGATCATGACTAAAATAAACAATAAACTTAAAACTTTTCTTTTAATATGTATTTTTTTCATTATTTTTCCCCCTTGTATATATAATTAATTAAATTTGAGATACTAATTTATATTTATCAGTTTCAGCAGCAATATCTACAAATTCGATAACTTGCTTGCCTTGTTTATTTACATAAATTTCACTATCAATTTTATAAATTTCCCTTACCATTTCATTTGTTAAAACTTTCTCAGGTGTTCCGTGAGAATAGACCTTACCTTCCTTCATGACAATAATATTATCAGCATATCTTGCTGCAAGATTAATATCATGCATTACAATGATCACAATCATTTTTTTCTCATATGCCAAATTTGATATTGTATTAAGCAATGAAAATTGGCGATGTACATCTAGATTATTTAATGGTTCATCTAGTATTAAAATTTCTGGTTCTTTAATTATTGATTGTGCCAATAACACCATTTGAAGCTGTCCACCACTTAATTCATTAATTTTATTTTTTGCTAGATGCTGCAATTCAAAGGCATCCAAAATATTATTTACTTTCTGCTCCTGCTTTTTACTAACCTTAAGAGTTAATGTATTCATAAGACCTAAAAGCACTGCTTCAAAAACAGTAATTGATGCATCATTTTGAGATGTTTGCGGCAAATAACCTACCTTTTGCTTAATAAATTCTTTTCTTTGTTTCTTAAGCTTTTCTCCTTGGTAATATATATCACCATCACACTTATATATATTTACAATGCATTTCATAAGCGTAGATTTTCCCGAACCATTTGGACCTATAATGGCTGTTACATTATTATCAAAAGCCAAATTAATATTATTTAGAGAAAATTTTGAAGAATGTTTATAATTAATGTTTTGTATTTCAAGAGCCATTTACTTCTCACCTTCCTTGTCTTAAAATAAGTACTAATAAAAATGGAATTCCGATAATTGAAGTAATTATGCCTAACGGAATCTGAACTCCAGCTATAGCTACTTTGCTTAGTACTGAGGAAACAGATAACATAAAAGCTCCAGTTAGCATGGATGCTGGAATAAAAAATCTTTGTTCTTCTCCTACCAAAGACTTCGCTATATACGGCGAAACCAATCCAATAAAACCTATAGTTCCAACAAAGCAAACTGAGATGGAAGTTATTACTGAAGATAATATTAAAACTTTTGTTCTTAACTTTTCTACGTCAATTCCTAGTGCCGCTGCAGTGTTTTCCCCCATGCATAATGATGTAAGTTTCCATGATTCTCTAAAGAGAATCGGTGTCACAATTACAAGCACTACGAAAACTATCATATCTTGTTCCCATGTTGCCCCTAAAATAGATCCCTGTGCCCAATTAGTTATAATTCTTAGAATTTCATCTGGTACAAAATATGTAAGAATAGAATTTAATGCTGTAAACATAAAACTTATAGCAATCCCAGCTAAAATTATGGTTCCCCTATCCTTTTTTGCTTTTCCTACAGAATAAATAAAAAAAGAGGATAATAATGAAAAAGCAAATGCAAATATAGGAGTAGCATAATTATTCATAGATTTAGGTAAAAATGCATATCCAAAAATCAGGGATAAGGATGCTCCAAAGGATGCTGCTGCAGATATTCCTAAGGTATACGGACTGGCAAGATTATTATTAAGTATTGTCTGCATTTCCATACCGGCAACTGCTAATCCTGCACCAGCGAGTATTGCCATTGTTGCTATTGGCAGCCTTATTACTCTAACGATTATATTTACCTTTTTACTTAGGGATTCAGGATTTGTTAGGGATGTAATTACATCAAAGATATTTAACATTGCTGGTCCAGTTGATAAATCAATTACAAAACTGCTTAGTACAAGCAGTCCTAAAGCCATCAAAGCTACTGCCTTTCGAAAAATAACCAACTTATAATTTTGAGACTTTTCAGCTATGAGCTCTCTAGAATTTAAATTTATATCCATAGATTCTTCCCTCCAAACTAATTTTTATCAACATTTAGAATTAAGCATATAAAAGTAGGTCAGATTCAACATATCTTCAAGCAAAAATATCACTCCATCAACCCCTGCATAACCACTTTTACTTACACTAATCTTGTCAAATACCGGATAGGTATACTGCAGGAAAGGAATATCTAACTCATCAGCTAAACCTCTCTCAAAAGATGATCCAAAAATCATTACTGAATTCGATCCTACAATTTCATCACGTATTACCTCTCTGTCTTTTTTTTGTTCAGTATCAACCAAAGCCTCTACAACCATTCCTAGTTCGATTTCTAAAAACTTTTTTAAACCATATATTCTTGCCTTATCTCCTATAATATCTACCGGCATCCCCTTAAGAGCATCTATAAATGGATGGAGCTTATTGATTATTTCTAATGATAGAATTTCCTTTTCATGAAAACTTTTAGGAATTTCAGTTGATAATTCTGACAATATTTTATTAATAAAATTTCTACTTCCTGAAATTCCATACGGATAACTAACAGTTATATAGGGGGTTCCAAATTTTTCTTTTAACATTTCTCCAACAAACTCAAATCCATCTAATACAACATTTAACAATGCTGACGGTACCTTCATAATATTCTGATAGCTATCATAAGGAAAAATAGAATTTATATATACTGAATCTTTCAGCATATTTTCTATATTAATTAAATCAGAATCAACTTTATAATCATCAGAGAAAAAACCAATTAAGTTAATTGAATTTTTAATTATTTGTCTTGGCGTCATTTCATTTATTAATAGTTTAAAAGCACTTTCCATGCCTCTTATAGCTGCATCATTAAATCCTGGTTCATTTAACAAAAAAATATTATCTAAATTATTCTTTTGCTTAAATTTATTAATAACTTCTCTAGAATCATCATTTATGATTTCAGGTATGCAGCCAGTTATTACGTAAACAATCTTTGCTTCATAAAGTTTAACTGTATTTTCTAACGCCTCTTCTAAAATTTTCTCTCCTCCATTTACTATTTCTTCTTCATAGATAACTGTAGAGGTTTGTCTTATATCATTTATTTTTGATGTCATATGAAATGCTAAGGTCCCCCAGTTACAGCCAACAGTTGAATGAATTAAAATTGCAGAATCTTTAATACTTATAACAACCCTGTACGCTCCAAATAGTCTACATTCATTATCACAATTCATATTTTCTTCCTCCTCTCTGTAACCAGAGGATATCCCACATTTTTCTGCTTACCTCCTCATTGACATTTTCCTTGTTATAATTAGCTAAAGGAAGGCTCTTATTTTCATTTAATATAGTTCTATTAATCATATCTATATAATGAATTATAAATTTTTCATAATTATCAAAATCCAATGGTATAAATGCTGGTGGATTAATATGTTTTGAGCTTTTATCACACATATCTCCAATGCATATATCTGAATCCTCTTCTAATGTGATCATTTCATCATTATTGAAATTAATTTTCCAAGGGACCTCATAATCTAATTTGCTTAAACCATCTATTATATTCTCTTTTGCCATCTCAAATAATTGATTTTCAGAAAACAAACTCATATACCTATTTTGTTTTACTGTAACAGCTATATATTTTATTTTCAGTTTTAATACATAACCATAAAAGTTTATTAATTTACCTATGTTTCTGAAATCCTCACAATATATAACACAAGTATATTTACTTAATAGAAACAATTGCTTTTTTAGTTTCTCTTCAATATCAATTTTTCTCTTATTTAAGTACTTACTTAATTTCTCATATGATCCGATTTTCTTAGCTACATCAAGATAAAATTCTTCAATTCCATCTAAACCACTATAGCCATAATCTTCATTTCTTACTACCATAAATTCAGTTCCATATAATTCTTTCATTTTCATTACCCATTTAACACGACTAGTTATTATATTAAGTGCTGCTCTAGGAGCTGTTTCTAGTTCTTTAACAGAACAGTTTGGTATAAATGCATTTATTTTTATTCCCATCTCCTCGAATTCTTTTTTCATGCCATTTACAATAGGATTCTCATTTATTCCCCAATAAAAACCGCATATATTTATTAGATTATTATCTACCTTTTGAGGTTTCATTACCTTTTGCACTATTGCTTCCATTGCTTCTGAAAATCCACAGCTTTTTAAATTACCGTCATCATTCTTTTTATTATCACAGAAACTTTTTCTTGCATTACTTCTCTTATCTGCATGGGAAATTTTTTTTGATTTAACAAATATCAGTTTGCAGCTAATTTGAGGCTGTATCTCATTAATAACTCCTTCTATATCATCATTAGTAAGATCAACTGAAGACGCTGGAATAATTCCAATTAAGGATGGATTGTATTTTTTCACTGTTTCAAGAATTGTTTTCTTTAGTTTGTCACTGCCGCCCATTATAATATCTTTTTCTTTTAGACCTGTACATTTTAGATTGTATGCTGGCTCCAAGCTCCTTCTACAAACATATTTATTATGAAATCCACATCCACTGGAACCATGTAATATAGGGATTGAATTTTTTATAGTTGAGATTGCAAATATGGCTCCAGAAACCTTCCCACTTGGTGTAAATTCATGAATATATGGGAGTCTGTTGTACAGATAACTGTTTTTATAAAATTCTCTTAAATTTGTCTCCATTTTATCACCACTTTCTATAATATTAATAATAAGCTTAAGCAGAATTATATGTAAAATAGTATTCTATCTGTATTTATAACGATTATCTGACAAAATATTTTTTAAGAAAAAAGCACTAAAAAGAATTTGCATCTTTTTCAGTGCTCAACATTGAGTTATATAATAAAATGAACATCCTCTACAGAAAAAACTAATTTAACTAATTTGTTCTCCTTTATGCTATTAAAAAATATAAGCTCTTTAGAAATTCTTACATTTATAATCTGTTCTTTACATTGAACAACAACATAGTAAGTCCCTATATCAGGCAGTATTTTTTTAATTATTCCCGTCATAACAATCTTAGTATCTTCATTTGTTAAAAAATCGCTGTCATGAATAGTTATACATTCACCAGGTATGCAGCAATTACCTACAGACTTCTCTATGCCAAAGGGATATGAAAATTTAATTCCATTAAATAAATTAATAAAATTGTTACACTCTACCTTACATGGAATAATATTATCAATCCCTACCAATCTAGCAGTTTTCTCATTTACAGGCTTCCTCATAAGAACTTCTGGTAAATCATCCTGAACAAGTCTACCATCAAACATAACTACAGTCCTCTGTGCAAAGTGTAAAACATCTGAAAAATTATGACTTACTAAAATTACAGCAATCCCTCTTTCTTCTGCCACTTCTTTTATCTGCCTAATCATCTCACTTCTCATTTGAGCATCTAAAGAAGCAGAAGGTTCATCCAAAAGCAATAATTCCGGCTCTGTTACCATTGCACGTGCAATACAAATACGTTGGGCTTCTCCACCTGAAAGTTTATGTGCGGATCTATTGGCAAGATGCTCACATTTAAAATCCTTTAGAATCTTATTAACTTTTTCACTAATTTCACTTTTAGAAAACCCTCTAAACTGTAAGGATTTTGCTACATTATTAAATACAGTATCCTTAAGCAACAACATTTCCTGAAAAACATAAGAACATCTCCTGCGAAGCTTAGTTTTATCGCTATTCTTAACATTTTCTCCGAATAATTCTAATTCTCCATTAAAAGGTATTAATAAATTAATTACCTGAAAAAAAGTACTTTTTCCAGCTCCATTAGGTCCAACTACTGCAACAACTTCTCCGGCTTTCATAGAAAAATTTTCAATATTAAGCATATTTTTTCTGTTTACTATAACATTTTTCATACTTAAAATAGTTTCCTTCATCACCAATCACTCCTTTCATTATGTTGAAGAAATGTTAATAAGGCTACTACCAGGTAAGTAATTAGTAATAAAATAATTGCAATTGCTATGGCAATATCATAATTTCCCTTATCCACTTCCAACACAATCGCTGTAGTTAATATTCTAGTTTTACCTCTTATATTACCTCCAACCATCATTGATGCTCCAACCTCTGAAATTACACGACCAAATCCAGCTATAACTGCTGCCATTAAGCCTAATTTTGCCTCTTTAATTAGAATCAAGCTTACCTGAAAAGGTTCCGCTCCAAGAGATAACAATTGAAATTTTAATTTAGGATTAACATTTAAAATTGCTGCAAAGCTTAATCCTGTTATTATTGGTGTGGCAACCAAACTTTGTGCAATAATCATAGCTGGTATAGTATACATAAGATTCATGCTTCCCAAGGGTCCATAACGCCATAAAATTAAAGTTACCAATAATCCAGCAACTACTGGCGGTAATCCCATACCAAAATTAACTAAACTACTCAGTATATTCTTCCCTCTAAAATCTTTTAATGCCATTAAAGTACCTATAGGTATCCCAACAACTATACTTATAAGTGTAGCTGTGCCTGAAACCTGCAAAGTAACAACAATAATATTCAATATATCTTTATCGCCTTTTATTAAAAGTTTAACAGCATGACTGACCCCATCAATAATTATATCCATACTCAATTTTTCCTAAAATCCATAGTCTTTGTCGGATTTACCTCCATCTGCAGTAAACAGATATTTTCCAACTTGTTCTTTGCCATGTTTAGCTATCAATTCTTGCCCATTATCTGATAATACAAAGTCAGTAAATGCCCTAGCCCCTTCTGAATTTACTCTAGAAAACTTTTCTCTATTGACTTCTGATACTGAATATAAATTTGTTAATTTCTGATCCCCTTCTGATAAAACTTGTAATGACAATACTTTTTTATTAAATAAATATGTAGCTCTGTCTGTTATTGTATATGCATTCTTTTCATTAGCTATTTTTAAAGTTTGTGACATACCTGCTCCAGCTTCAACATACCAAGGTGAGCCTTTTGCCGTAACACTTGTTTGTTTCCATAGACTCATTTCTAATTTATTAGTACCAGAATCATCAGCTCTTGATATAAATTGAGATTGAGTATTTGCAATAGTTGTAAGCGCCTGTAAAACGTCTTTTGTTCCTTTTATTTTTGCCTCATCACTTTCTGGTCCTACAATGACAAAATCATTGTGCATTGCTAATCTGCGATTTATAATGTAACCTTCTTGCAGTGCCTGCTTTTCTGCTGGTGGAGAATTTACAAAAATCGCATCAACTTCACCCTTTTGAGCTAAAGCTAATGCTTGTCCAGTTCCAACCGAAACTGTCTTTGTTTTATATCCAGTTTCTTTTTCAAAAGCTGGAATTATAACATCTAATAACCCCGCATCCTCTATACCAGTAGTCATACCTAGTATTACCTCTTTATTTTCCGACACATTTGAACTTCTGTTATTTTCACTGGTAGATGTGTTACTGTTGCATCCTATCAATAACCCACCTAAAGTAATTGATAAAATGATACTTAAAATCTTTTTCATGGTTAATCATCCTCCTTTTAAAACGAAAAGGAACATTAGCT
>Ga0209281_1001234_pt1 | contig 16952 bp, 13 predicted proteins | sample MedtruBG_FD_187514 | JGI IMG/M metagenome (GOLD analysis project Ga0209281, IMG submission 187514) | Root nodule microbial communities of legume samples collected from California, USA - Medicago truncatula BG (SPAdes) (version 2) | ecosystem: Host-associated > Plants > Roots > Nodule | place... | reverse complement strand
CGACAGCTTCCCAAAACTGAATCGCTTCCTCACCGGTTACGATCTGCGTCATGTCTTCAATGACGAGATGACCGAGTTTGACCTGACCCGCGTGTTGACCGGGTCAGAAGGCACGCTGGCATTCATCACCGAAGCGCGCCTGGATATCACGCGCCTGCCGAAAGTGCGTCGCCTGGTGAACGTCAAATATGACTCCTTCGATTCGGCGCTGCGCAATGCGCCGTTTATGGTCGATGCGCGTGCGATGTCGGTGGAAACCGTCGATTCGAAAGTGCTGAATCTGGCACGGGAAGATATCGTCTGGCACTCCGTCAACGAACTCATTACCGACGTCCCGGACAAAGAGATGCTCGGCCTGAACATCGTGGAATTTGCCGGTGATGATGAAGCGCTGATCACCGGTCAGGTGAGCGCGCTGTGCCAGCGTCTTGATGCGCTGATCGCCGCAGGCGAGGGCGGCGTGATCGGCTGGCAGCTTTGCAATGAACTGGACGGCATCGAGCGAATTTATGCGATGCGTAAAAAAGCGGTCGGCCTGCTCGGCAATGCCAAAGGCGCCGCCAAACCGATTCCGTTTGCCGAAGACACCTGCGTACCTCCGGAGCATCTGGCGGATTACATTGTCGAATTCCGTGCACTGCTCGACGGGCATGGCCTCAGCTACGGCATGTTTGGTCACGTCGATGCGGGCGTGCTGCACGTGCGCCCGGCGCTGGACATGTGTGACCCGCAGCAGGAAATCCTGATGAAACAGATTTCCGATGATGTCGTCGCGTTGACGGCCAAATACGGCGGCCTGCTGTGGGGTGAACACGGCAAAGGTTTCCGTGCGGAATACAGCCCGGCCTTCTTTGGCGACACGCTGTACGGCGAGCTGCGCAAAGTGAAGGCGGCTTTCGACCCTAATAACCGTCTGAACCCAGGGAAAATCTGCCCGCCAGAAGACGTGGATGCGCCGATGATGAAGGTGGATGCGGTCAAACGCGGCACCTTTGACCGGCAAATCCCGATTTCAGTGCGCACTTCCTGGCGCGGGGCGATGGAGTGTAACGGCAACGGCCTGTGCTTTAACTTCGATGTGAACAGCCCGATGTGTCCGTCGATGAAAATCACCAGCGACCGGATGCATTCGCCAAAAGGTCGCGCCACGCTGGTGCGCGAATGGCTGCGTCTGTTGGCTGATCGCGGCATCGATCCACTCAAGCTTGAAAAAGAGCTGCCGGAAAAACGCGCCAGCCTGCGGGGCCTGATTGAACGGACGCGTAACAGCTGGCATGCCAACAAAGGCGAATACGATTTCTCGCACGAAGTGAAAGAGGCGATGTCCGGCTGTCTGGCCTGCAAAGCCTGTTCAACGCAGTGTCCGATCAAAATCGACGTGCCTGATTTCCGCTCTCGCTTCCTGCAGCTGTATCACACCCGCTATTTACGCCCGATGCGCGATCACGTGGTCGCCACGGTCGAAAGCTATGCGCCGCTGATGGCGCGCGCGCCGAAAACCTTCAACTTCTTTATCAGTCAGCCGTGGGTGAAGAATTTGTCAATGAAGCACATCGGCATGATTGACCTGCCGCTGCTGTCGACGCCTTCGTTGCAGCAGCAGATGGTGGGGCACCGCTCGGCGAATCTGACTCTCGAACAGCTCGAAGCGCTGAGTCCGGAACAAAAAGCGAAAATGGTGCTGGTGGTGCAGGATCCGTTCACCAGCTACTACGACGCGCAGGTGGTGGCAGATTTCGTCCGGTTAGTGGAGCGCGTCGGCTATCAGCCGGTCGTCCTGCCTTTCTCGCCAAACGGTAAAGCGCAGCACATTAAAGGCTTCCTGGCGCGCTTTGCGAAAACGGCACAGAAAACGGCCGATTTCCTCAACCGTGTAGCGCAGCTTGAGATGCCGATGGTGGGCGTCGACCCAGCGCTGGTGCTGTGCTATCGCGACGAATACAAGCAAACGCTCGGCGAAAAACGTGGTGATTTCCAGGTTCAGCTGGTACATGAGTGGTTGCCGAAAGCGCTGGAAAATACCGAACTGCGTGACGTCAGCGGTGAAGCCTGGTACCTGTTCGGTCATTGCACTGAAGTGACCGCGTTGCCGATGGCACCCAAACAGTGGGCGTCAATTTTCGCCCGCTTTGGCGCGAAACTGGAAAGCGTCAGCGTGGGTTGCTGCGGCATGGCCGGAACCTATGGCCACGAAGTGAAGAATCACGCGAACTCATTGGGCATTTATGCTTTGTCCTGGCAGCAGGCGATGCAACGCCTGCCTCGCAACCGCTGTCTGGCCACGGGATATTCCTGTCGCAGCCAGGTGAAGCGCATTGAGGGCAGCGGCGTGCGTCATCCGTTGCAGGCTTTACTGGAGATTATGGGATGATCTGGAAACGTAGCGCGACGCTGGATGCGCTCAATGCGATGGGCGAGGGCAACATGGTTGGCCTGCTGGATATTCGCTTTGAGCGTCTGTCCGACGATAGCCTGGAAGCCACCATGCCGGTAGACAGCCGCACGCATCAGCCGTTTGGTCTGCTGCACGGCGGTGCCTCGGTGGTACTGGCCGAAACGCTGGGCTCGGTGGCGGGTTATCTTTGCACCGAAGGCGATGAAAAAGTGGTGGGCGTTGAAGTGAACGCCAATCACATTCGCGCCGTGCGCAGCGGGCGGGTGCGCGGCGTCTGTAAAGCGCTGCATGCCGGACGCCGTCACCAGGTCTGGCAGATAGAGATCTTCGATGAGCACGGCAAATTGTGCTGCACATCCCGACTCACCACGGCGGTGGTGTGAACAGCGAATAAGAAGATAAGAAGGAGCGTTAGCGCGGTAATTAACCGCGCTAACGTATCGGATTGATTCCGATTTATTACTGACCACTTAAGAAAAGCTTCAGATTAATTCACTATCTTTTTTCAGACAGATGTAGCATTCTGATCCCTTGGTTAAAACGGGTTTTAACCGACGTGAAAATTCACAACGTATCGCTTAAAGATTGATGATTTCCTTCGTTTTTTCCTTATGCGTTACTGGTACACATGTTTACAGGAATTAACGATGGCAAAAGCCTTCGACAAATCGCTACTACACCCTCGTAACTGGTTAACCTGGTTTGGTTTAGGCGTGCTGTGGCTGCTAGTCCAACTCCCTTATCCACTGCTTTACATCATCGGTTCATCACTCGGTCGTGCCTCCCGCCCATTTTTGAAAAGAAGAGAAAAGATTGCGTCAAGAAATCTCACGCTCTGTTTTCCGGAAATGACTGACGAGGAAAAAGAGAAGCTCATCGAACAAAACTTTATTTCGCTCGGCATGGGCTTAATCGAAACCGGAATGGCCTGGTTCTGGAGCGATGCCCGGGTTAAAAAATGGTTTGATGTAGAAGGCTATGAGAATCTGACCAAAGCGCTGGAAAATAAAAAAGGCGTGATGGTGGTCGGTGTTCACTTTATGTCGCTGGAACTGGGCGGCAGAACGATGGGCCTGTGCCGTCCGATGATGGCCACCTACCGTCCGCATAACAGCAAATTGATGGAGTGGGTGCAGACCAAAGGGCGCCTGCGTTCCAACAAAGCGATGATCGACCGTCGCAATCTGCGGGGTCTGGTGACGGCGCTGAAAGCCGGAGAAGCGGTCTGGTTTGCACCTGATCAGGATTACGGCCCGAAAGGCAGTACTTTCGCGCCGTTCTTTAACGTCCCGGAGGCGGCAACCACTAACGGTACGTTTGTGCTTCAACGCTTGTCAGGCTCCGAACTGCTGACCATCACCATGGTGCGTAAAGCTAACAATCGTGGCTACAACCTGTACATTAGCGAAACGCTGAAAGATTACCCGATCGAAGACGAGTTCAAGGCCGCAAGCTATATGAACAAGGTTATCGAGAAAGAGATCCTGCGTGCGCCAGAGCAGTATTTATGGGTGCACCGCCGCTTCAAAACGCGCCCGGCGGGCCAGGCGTCGCTCTACTAACGAACCTGTTTTTTCTGAAAGCCTCGTGTGCATCCGCCACGGGGCTTTTTTATTGTCGTCACAGACAGCGATTCCTATCTCATAAATTGGTATTTTCTATACATCTTTTCATTGCCGCATTTTTTCTCCGCCGTTGAAGTTAAAGCATTTATTTTTCAATGTATTGAACATTTCCCGATAGCCCTGTCCAGTCTGCGCACAGGGTCTATGCTTAGTTAAAGCCCTCTGTTGGAGGCATTCTGCTGAAAGCCCCTGCTGACAAGGGGTTGAAGTGATAATCATTATCACTAACATAGAGGGATGCCCTGATGGCTTCAACGTATAAGGTGGACCTATGGAATTGCATTCAGAAACCTTCAACCCGGCTGATTTTTCCTGGCGCGGGATCAGCCTGACACCCGCGGCGGCGGAGCACGTGTGCGACCTGGCAATCAAGCAGGGCGTGCAGGGGATCCGTCTTGGGGTGAAAACCTCCGGCTGTGCGGGTTTTGCTTACGTACTGGATACCGTTACCGAACCGAAAGCAGACGACCTGCTGTTCGAGTCTGACGGTGCGAAGCTGTGGGTGTCGTTACAGGCGATGCCCTTTATCGACGGCACGGAAGTGGATTACGTGCGCGAAGGCTTAAATCAGATCTTTAAGTTTCACAACCCGAAGGCCCAGCATGAATGTGGCTGTGGTGAAAGTTTTGGGGTGCAGGCGGAGTAATTATGTCACGTAATACTGAAACAACTGACGATGTCAAAACCTGGGCCGGTGGTCAGCTCAATTATAAAGAAGGGTTCTTTACCCACTTGCAGACCGACGAACTGGCTAAAGGGATCAGCGAAGAGGTGGTGCGTGCCATTTCTGCCAAACGTAACGAGCCGGAGTGGATGCTCGAATTCCGCCTGAACGCGTTCCGGGCGTGGCTCGAAATGGAAGAGCCGCACTGGCTGAAAGCGCATTACGACAAGCTGAATTATCAGGATTACAGCTACTACTCCGCGCCGTCCTGCGGTAACTGCGATGAAACCTGCGCGTCAGAACCGGGGGCGGTACAGCAAACCGGGGCCAATGCGTTCCTGAGTCAGGAAGTTGAAGATGCGTTTAGCCTGCTTGGTGTGCCGGTCCGTGAAGGGCGCGAGGTCGCGGTAGACGCGATTTTCGACTCCGTCTCTGTGGCGACCACCTACCGGGAGAAACTGGGCGAGCAGGGGATTATTTTCTGTTCGTTCGGCGAAGCTATCCACGACTATCCCGACCTGGTACAGAAATACCTCGGCACCGTGGTGCCAGGCAATGATAACTTCTTTGCCGCGCTGAACGCCGCGGTCGCCTCCGACGGCACCTTTATTTACGTGCCGAAAGGTGTGCGTTGCCCGATGGAACTGTCGACCTATTTCCGCATCAATGCCGAAAAAACGGGCCAATTTGAGCGCACGATTTTGGTGGCCGATGAAGGCAGCTACGTCAGCTATATCGAAGGCTGCTCAGCTCCGGTTCGCGACAGCTACCAGCTGCACGCCGCGGTGGTGGAAGTGATCATCCACAAAGACGCGGAAGTGAAATATTCCACGGTGCAGAACTGGTTCCCGGGCGATAACAACACCGGCGGCATTCTGAACTTCGTGACCAAACGCGCACTGTGTGAAGGCGAAAACAGCAAAATGTCATGGACCCAGTCGGAAACCGGCTCGGCCATCACCTGGAAATACCCGAGCTGTATTTTGCGCGGCGATAACTCCATCGGTGAATTCTTCTCAGTGGCGCTGACTGCCGGACATCAGCAGGCCGACACTGGCACCAAGATGATCCACATCGGCAAAAACACTAAATCGACCATTATCTCGAAAGGGATCTCCGCCGGACACAGCCAGAACAGCTATCGCGGCTTAGTCAAAATCATGCCGACGGCGACCAACGCCCGTAACTTCACCCAGTGTGACTCGATGCTGATTGGCCCGGACAGCGGGGCGCATACCTTCCCGTACGTCGAATGTCGCAACAACAGCGCCCAGCTCGAGCACGAGGCCACAACCTCGCGCATTGGTGAAGACCAGCTGTTCTACTGCCTGCAACGCGGCATCAGCGAAGACGACGCGATTTCGATGATCGTCAACGGTTTCTGTAAGGACGTTTTCTCAGAGCTGCCGCTGGAGTTTGCGGTCGAAGCACAAAAATTGCTGGCGATCAGCCTCGAACACAGCGTCGGTTAAGCATTAAGGGACACACATGTTAAGCATTAAAGATTTACAGGTAGCGGTAGAAGATAAAGAGATCCTGCGCGGGCTTAATCTGGAAATTCGCCCGGGCGAAGTGCACGCCATCATGGGCCCAAACGGCTCCGGGAAAAGTACCCTGTCGGCGACGCTCGCTGGGCGTGAAGATTACGAAGTGACCGGCGGAACGGTTGAGTTTAAAGGCAAAGACCTGCTGGAGCTGGCGCCGGAAGATCGCGCCGGAGAAGGCATTTTCATGGCCTTCCAGTATCCGGTGGAAATTCCCGGTGTCAGTAATCAGTTCTTCCTGCAAACGGCGCTCAACGCGGTGCGGGAATATCGCGGCCAGGAATCACTCGACCGTTTTGATTTTCAGGATCTGATGGAAGAGAAAATCAAACTGCTGAAAATGCCGGAAGATTTGCTGACCCGTTCGGTCAACGTCGGCTTCTCCGGTGGTGAGAAAAAGCGCAACGACATTCTGCAAATGGCGGTGCTTGAGCCCGAACTGTGCATTCTTGATGAATCAGATTCGGGGCTGGATATTGATGCGCTGAAAATTGTCTCCGACGGCGTCAATGCGCTGCGTGACGGCAAACGGGCATTCATTATCGTCACCCACTACCAGCGCATTCTCGACTACATCAAACCGGACTTTGTGCACGTGTTGTATCAGGGCCGTATTGTTAAATCCGGCGATTTCACGCTGGTTAAACAGCTGGAGGAGCAGGGCTATGGCTGGCTTACCGAACAGCAGTAACGCGCTGCAGCAATGGCATCACCTGTTCGAGGCGCAAAGCACCGCGCGCACGGCGCATTCGGAACAGCATCTGCAGCAGATGCTGCGTCTCGGCCTGCCAACGCGTAAACAGGAAAACTGGAAATACACGCCGCTGGATGGGCTGCTTAACAGCCAGTTTGTGAGTGCTGAGGCGACGATTGATGCGCCACAACGCGACATGCTGGCGTTGCCTGTCGACGCGCTGCGTATGGTGTTTGTGAACGGCCGGTTCATGCGCGAATTGAGCGATGAGCTGGCGGACAGCGGTTTCCAGGTCACGGTCAATAACGCGCGTGAGGCGCTCCCTGCGGCGGTACAGCCGGAAGTGTTCCTGCACCTCACGGAAAGCCTGGCGCAGACGGTGACGCATATTCAGGTGGCGCGTAATCAACGTCCTGCCAGACCGTTGCTGTTGATGCACATCACCCAGGGCGCTGACGGTGAGGAAATGAACACCGCACATTATCGCCATCATCTGGAACTGGCGCAGGGCGCGGAAGCCACGGTGATTGAACATTACGTCAGTCTGAGCGGCGGGCGGCACTTTACGGGGTCGCGCCTGACCATGCAGGTCGCGGACAACGCGCATTTGCAGCATATCAAACTCGCGTTTGAAAACCCGACCAGCTATCACTTCGGTCATAACGACATTCAGCTTGGCCAGGATGCCAGCGCGACGAGCCACAGTTTCCTGCTCGGCGGCGTGGTGCTGCGGCATAACACCAGCACCCAGCTCAACGGCGAAAACACCACGCTGCGGATTAACAGCCTGGCGATGCCGGTGAACAACGAAGTGTGCGACACCCGTACCTGGCTGGAGCATAACAAGGGTTATTGCAACAGCCGTCAGCTGCATAAAACCATTGTCAGCGATAAAGGCCGGGCGGTGTTTAACGGGATTATCAACGTCGCGCAGCACGCGATTAAAACCGACGGTCAGATGACCAACAACAATTTGCTGCTCGGAAAATTGTCCGAAGTGGACACCAAGCCGCAGCTGGAAATCTATGCCGATGACGTGAAGTGCAGCCACGGCGCGACCATCGGGCGTATCGATGACGAACAGTTGTTCTATCTGCGTTCGCGCGGGATCAAACAACAGGCCGCCCAGCAGATGATCATGTATGCGTTTGCCGCTGAGCTGACCGAAGCCATCAGCGATGAGACTATCAGACGTGAAGTGCTGGCGCGGATTGGCCAGCGTTTACCGGGAGGAAAAGCATGACATTTTCCATTGAACGGGTGCGGGCTGATTTCCCGCTGCTGACCCGTGAAGTCAATGGCCAACCGCTGGCGTATCTGGACAGCGCGGCCAGCGCGCAAAAACCCAACGCGGTGATCGACGCCGAAGCGGAGTTTTACCGTCACGGTTATGCGGCGGTTCACCGCGGCATTCACACCCTCAGCGCTGAAGCGACAACCCGAATGGAGCAGGTGCGCCAGCAAGCCGCTCACTTCCTCAATGCCCGTTCGGCTGAAGAACTGGTCTTTGTGCGCGGCACCACCGAAGGCATCAACCTGGTGGCCAACAGCTGGGGCGACAGCCACGTCGCACAGGGCGATAACATCGTCATCAGTCAGATGGAACACCACGCCAACATCGTGCCGTGGCAGATGCTCTGCGCGCGCGTCGGCGCTGAACTGCGCGTGATCCCCCTCAACGCAGACGGCACGCTGCAGCTGGATGCGATCCCCGGTCTGTTTGATGAACGCACGAAGCTGCTGGCAGTCACGCAGGTATCGAATGTGCTCGGCACGGAAAACCCGGTACAGGCGCTGACCGAACTGGCCCATCAGCATGGCGCGAAAGTGTTGATCGACGGGGCGCAGGCGGTGATGCATCACGTTGTGGATGTGCAAAGCCTGGATTGCGATTTTTATGTTTTCTCGGCACATAAGCTGTATGGCCCGACCGGCATCGGCGTGCTGTACGCGAAAGAGGCGATTTTGCAGGACATGCCACCGTGGGAAGGCGGGGGCTCAATGATTGCCACCGTCAGTCTGACGGAAGGCACCACTTGGGCGAAGGCGCCGTGGCGCTTTGAAGCGGGTACGCCAAACACCGGCGGGATTATCGCCCTCGGGGCCGCACTGGAGTATGTCAGCGGGTTGGGTCTGGACAATATTGCCGATTACGAGCACACCTTGATGCATTACGCGCTGGCTGAGCTGGCAACGGTGCCGGATATCACGCTGTACGGTCCGCAAAATCGACTCGGCGTTATCGCCTTCAATCTCGGTAAACATCACGCCTATGACGTTGGCAGTTTCCTCGATAACTACGGTATTGCGGTACGGACCGGACACCATTGCGCGATGCCGCTAATGGCGTTCTATAACGTGCCCGCCATGTGTCGTGCATCGTTTGCGATGTACAACACGGTTGAAGAGGTGGACCGTCTGGTGGCAGGATTGAAACGTATTCATCGTTTACTGGGCTGACAGGGAGGCTCTATGGCCGCATTGCCGGACAAAGATAAACTGTTGCGTAACTTCAGTCGTTGCGCCAACTGGGAAGACAAATACCTGTATATCATCGAGCTGGGCCAGCGTTTAGCCCCGCTCAGTGACGACGCGCATAACCCGGAAAATATTATTCAGGGCTGCCAGAGTCAGGTGTGGATTGTGATGCAACGCAACGCCGACGGGCGGATTGAACTGCAGGGCGACAGCGACGCCGCTATCGTTAAGGGACTGATTGCCGTTGTTTTTATTCTTTACCATCAGATGACCGCCCAGGACATTCTGGCGTTTGATGTGCGCCCGTGGTTTGAGAAAATGGCGCTGACCCAACACCTTACGCCCTCGCGTTCGCAGGGGCTCGAAGCGATGATCCGCGCAATTCGCGCGCAGGCTCAGAGTTTTAGCTAAACTAATCTTAAAATACAGCTTTCATTCTGTAACGCGAGGTGGGGATTCCGCCTCGCGGGTGGGTTCAGCTTTCTGGCGTTCTGTCAGTGACTAAAAGGGAAACTCAGTATGAAACGCGCATCTCTCATCTCATTAATGCTCTTAGGTGCTCTCGGCGCGTCTCAGGCCGCCAGAGCGGTGGAATATACCTTACCGGCTAACGGTAGCCGCCTCGTTGGACAAAACCAGACCTACACGGTGCAGGAGGGCGACAATAGCCTGCAAACCATTGCCCGGCGATTTGATACCGCCGCGATGATAATCCTTGAAGCGAATAACACGATTGCGCCGGTGCCGAAACCGGGAACGCAGGTGATCATTCCGCTGCAATTGCTGCTGCCTGACGTCCCGCGGGAAGGCATTGTGGTCAATCTGGCGGAACTGCGGCTCTATTATTTCCCCCCGGGCAGCAATACGGTGCAGGTGTATCCGTTAGGCATCGGCCAGCTTGGGCTTGAAACGCCTGAAATGACCACCCGCGTCGGGCAGAAAATCCCGAATCCGACCTGGACGCCAACAGCGGGCATCCGCCAGCGCTCACTGGAGAAAGGCATCACGCTGCCGCCGGTGGTACCCGCAGGGCCTAATAACCCGCTGGGGCGCTTCGCATTGCGTCTGGCGTACGGTAACGGTGAGTATCTGATTCACGGGACCAATGCACAGAGCAGCGTCGGGTTGCGCGTCAGTTCCGGCTGTATGCGGATGTTTACCGATGACATCAAAGCGCTGTTTGCGCAGGTGCGGGTCGGGACGCCGGTGCAGGTGATTAACCAGCCGGTGAAATATTCGATTGAGCCGAACGGGACGCGCTATATGGAAGTACACCGTCCGCTGACGCAGGATGAAACCCAGAACCCGCAGACCATGACCTACGTGCTCCCGGCGGGCTATTCGCAGTTCGCGAGCGATAAAGGCACCGACAAGGTGATGGCGGATAAAGCGATGTATCGTCGGGCGGGTATTCCGGTGGTCGTGTCGTCTGGTGTAACGCCGGTGGCGACAGGGCAGAATCAGGTGCTTTCAGTTCAGAATGGATCGCCTGCAACGGCGAATGAAACGCGGGTAATGCAATAACGCGGAAAGGTGATTAACAGGCAAAAAAAATGGCGCACAATGTGCGCCATTTTTATTACAGGTACTCTTACTTACGGTAAGAGTGAGCCTGGTTGTCCAGACGCTGGTTAGCGCGTGCTGCGTCGTCTTTAGCAGCTTGAACGTCAGAACGCATTGCGTTCACGTCGTTGCTCAGCTGGTCAACTTTAGCGTTCAGAGTCTGAACGTCAGAAGACAGCTGATCGATTTTAGCGTTAGAAGAACAACCTGCCAGCATAGTAGAAGCCAGGATTACCGCGCCCAGTACCAGTTTAGTACGATTCATTATTAATACCCTCTAGATTGAGTTAATCTCCATGTAGCGTTACAAGTATTACACAAAGTTTTTTATGTTGAGAATATTTTTTTGATGGGAATACACTTATTTTTGATCGTTCGCTCAAAGAAGCATCGAACAGGTGTACAAAAAGCAAAAGCTGTGTGAAAACAGTACGATTTCATTGGATTAATCTTAGATAATCTCAGTTTAAATAGTGAAATCCGATTTGCATTTTTATTAAATAAGGCTATCGAAGGAATAAAAAAAGCGCCACGAGGGCGCTTTTGTGCAAATTAAGTCGACTGAATCGAAATTACAGTACGTGCACGGATGCAGTATTGGTGGTTCCGCTTGGTACCAGTGCACCAGAAACCATCACCACAACGTCACCTTTCTGAGCCAGACCGCTCTGCAGTGCAACTTCTTTACCCAGACGGTAGAAATCATCAGTAGAAGAGATTTCTTTCACCAGCTGCGCGTTAACGCCTTTAGACAGCACCAGCTGACGTGCAGTCAGTTCGTTGGTGGTCAGCGCCAGGATAGTCGCATCCGGGAAGTATTTACGGATTGCACGAGCAGATTTACCGCCCTGGGTCGCAACAACAATCAGTGGCGCTTCCAGTTTCTCAGCAGTTTCTACCGCACCGCGGCAAACTGCTTCGGTGATGCGCAGCTTACGGCTGTCGTTGTTGAAGTCCAGACGGCTGCTCATTACGCGGTCAGTACGTTCGCAGATGGTCGCCATGATGGTCACAGCTTCCAGCGGGTATTTACCTTTCGCAGACTCACCGGACAGCATAACTGCATCAGTACCGTCGAGGATGGCGTTCGCAACGTCACCGGCTTCAGCGCGGGTTGGACGTGGGTTCTTGATCATAGAATCCAGCATCTGGGTCGCGGTGATAACCACTTTACGTGCGCGCACGCATTTTTCGATGATCATCTTCTGCGCGAAGATAACTTCTTCAACCGGGATTTCAACGCCCATATCGCCACGAGCAACCATGATGCCGTCAGAGGCTTCGAGGATTTCGTCGAAGTTGTTCAGGCCTTCCTGGTTTTCGATTTTGGAGATAATCTGGATGTTTTCGCCGCCGTGGGCTTTCAGGTGCTCACGGATTTCCAGCACGTCAGAACGTTTACGGATAAAGGAAGCTGCAACGAAGTCAACACCCTGTTCGCAACCGAAGATCAGGTCCTGTTTGTCTTTCTCAGCCAGCGCTGGCAGAGCGATGGAAACGCCTGGCAGGTTAACGCCTTTGTTTTCGCCCAGGTCGCCGTTGTTCAGTACTTTACAAACAACCTTGTTGCCTTCGATAGCGGTCACTTCCATACCGATCAAACCGTCATCAACCAGGATGGTGTTGCCGACGCTCAGATCGCTGGTGAAACCTTCGTAGGTGACGGCCACAGTTTCGGTGTTACCGACAACGGTTTTGTCCGTGGTGAAGGTGAAGGTCTGGCCTGCTTTCAGAGCGACGTCGTTGCCGCCTTCCAGTTTAATGGTACGGATTTCCGGGCCCTTGGTATCCAGCAGGATAGCCGCAGTCTTACCGGTTTTGCTCACCACGTTGCGCAGGTTTTTGATGCGCTGGCCGTGTTCAGCGTAGTCGCCGTGAGAGAAGTTCAGACGCATCACGTTCATGCCAGCGTCCAGCATTTTGGTCAGCATCTCTTCGGATTCGGTTTTTGGACCGATGGTGCAAACAATTTTGGTCTTTTTCATGACAGTCTTAGTCTTTAAGTTGAGAGAGAAGGAATAGGAAAATTTGGATCGTGGGCGCACTGCCACGAAGGTAAACCTGTACTACGAAAGTCGCGATGCCACGAGATAAGGATAGGTGACATCAAAAAAGCGTGCAGAGGAAAGTGAGCCTGGTTTTCAGCTACGAAGGTTGGATGAAGTTTTACGTTATTTTTTATGCAGTCCAATGCGCTGAAACCATTCAAGAAAGAATCGGTGCGTATTATACGAGGTTACGGGTAAAAAGGAAAATGAAAACGCCGTTTCAGAACAAGACGATAGCGCTTAACAAAATCATTACGAGGCGATCTTTACTTTGTAACAGAATCTAATGGCGAAAGTTGCCCAGAAAGACGCTATCATCAGTAATGAATTGAAAATTAATGAGTTAGCAGGAGCAACAGATGGGCAATCAAGGTAAAGATGACGCGCTGTATCAGGAGATGTGCCGGGTGGTCGGCAAGGTCGTACTCGAGATGCGCGACCTGGGGCAGGAGCCCAAACACATTGTCATTGCTGGCGTATTACGCACATCGCTTGCTAACCAAAAGATTAAACGCAGTGAACAGACCCGCGAGGCGATGGAACGGGTCATCACCGCGCTGGCGGGTCAATAATCAGGCAATCACAAAGCGTAAAACCGCTTTCACGGCAATTTCTGAGTGATGCGCCACCAGTTCCGGGTCGTCAATTTCCGGCAACGGGCCTTCCAGATAAAGGCTATTAAAGGTGTAAAAGTTCGACACCTGGTAAAAACTGAAGCTGCTGATTAATCGGTGCACGTCCCGGGCCTCAACGCCTTGCTGAAAAATGTCCTGTTGCTGACCGCGATCGAGAATATTTTCCAGAATCGACAGGGCGCTTTTGTTCAGCGGTTTCAGCAAACCTGACGCATTCAGCCACTTCCCGCGCTGCATGTTCTCCATGCAAATGACCCGCATATAATCCGCATGGCTCGCGTGGTACGCCACGCTCCATTTCACTAACTGCACCAGCGCTTCGACCGGCGGTAAATTTTCCAGCCCCAGCTGCTGCTCGTTTTCACGAATGCGGGCGTAGACGTGTTCCAGCACCGCCTGATACAGCTGCTCTTTGGTTTTGAAGTAATAGACCACCATCCGTTTGGTGGTTTGCGCCTCTCCGGCTATCTGTTCCATTCTCGCCCCGGCCAGGCCGTGCTCGGCAAAAACCGCGATGGCAGCGGCAAAAATCTTCTCTTTCAGGCTCTGGGCTTCATCGTGAACAACAACAGACATAGCGACTCCGGCTTCGGGTAAGAACAAAAAATACACACAATGATCACAAATTAGCAACGAATTATGGCGCGTATGAACCAAATGATTCATATTCAACTTTCCCGAAGATCATGACAGGTGACACTATGCTGCGCTCCATCGCAACCGTCTCGATATCAGGCACCTTACCGGAAAAACTGAGCGCCATTGCCGATGCAGGCTATCAGGGCGTTGAAATTTTTGAAAATGATCTGCTCTATTATACCGGTTCGCCGGCGGATATCCGACAGATGGCCGCCGATCTCGGTTTGCAGATCACGCTTTTTCAGCCCTTTCGTGATTTCGAAGGCGCCAGCCGCCCGCAGTTTGCCGCCAATCTCGAACGCGCCAGACGCAAATTTGACCTCATGCATCAGCTCGGCTGCGACACCTTACTGCTATGCAGCAGCGTAGCGCCAGACACTAGCCCGGATATCGACCTGCAAATCAGTGACCTGCGCGCACTGGCAGAGCTGGCTGAACGTGAAAAAATCAACGTTGGGTATGAAGCTCTGGCCTGGGGCACGCAGGTGAACCGCTGGCATCAGGCGTGGCAGCGCGTAAAAGCAGTCGACAGCCCGGCGATGGGGATTGTGCTAGACAGCTTCCACGTGCTGGCCCTGGGCGACACGCTGGCCCGGCTGGATGAAGTGCCGGTCGATAAAATTACCTTCCTTCAGCTGGCCGATGCGCCGGTGATGAAAATGGACGTGCTCGAATGGAGCCGCCATTTCCGCTGCTTCCCGGGTCAGGGCGAGCTGCCCGTCGTGGAATTTGCCACCGACTTAACCCGTCGAGGCTATCGCGGTCCGTGGTCGCTGGAAGTGTTCAACGATGGTTTCCGCGCCTCGCCAAACGGCGCAACCGCGAAGGACGGCTATCGTTCGCTACTGTGGCTGGAAGAACAAACCCGTCAGCAATTACCCGAAACAGACGCCGAACTCTGTTCGCTGCCTGCGCTACCGGAATATCAGGGGCCGGAATTTATTGAATTTGCCGCCAGTCCTGCCGAAGCGAAAAAACTCGGCACAAGCCTTAGCCAAATGGGCTTCCACCCACAGGGAATGCATCGCAGCAAAAAAGTGAGCCTGTGGCAAAATGGCGGCGCGCGGGTGATTGTCAATCACCAGCCGCACAGCTGGGCCGATCATTTCTGGCAGCGCCACGGCGTTTCTCTGTGTGCCATGGCGCTGCGCGTCAGCCGCAGTGAGCCGATCATCGCCCGGGCAAAAGCCTACGGTTATGCCACCTGGCAAGGCGAAGTTGGGCCGAATGAAAGCCCCATTCCGGCGGTATGTGCTCCGGACGGCAGCCTGATTTATCTGGTCGAAGAGGGCGATGATATCTACGCCCGCGACTTTGAACTCAACGCGCCGGTGTCGACTTCCGGTCTGCTCGGCATCGATCATCTGGCGTTAGGCATGGAGGCCGACAGCCGCGATAACTGGGTGATGTTCTTCCGCACCGTGTTCGGCTTCACGCTCGAGCACGAGCAGACGATGCCCGATCCTTACGGGCTGGTGCGCAGCCTGGCGGTACACAGCCCGCAGGGCAATATTCGTCTGGCGCTGAATATCTCCCAAAGTCGCGCCACGCAGATTGCGCGCTCGGTGGCCTGTTATCAGGGCGCGGGCTTACAACATGCGGCGTTTGCCTGTGCGGATTTACCCGCGGTGCTTGATACGTTACCCGGCGGGCTGCCGTCTGCGCTGCCTATTCCGGCCAACTATTATGAGGATCTCCGGGCGCGGTTCGGCGACAGCGAGCTGGCCGACGTTCTGCAACAGCAGCAGATCCTGTACGATCGTGACGGCAGCGGCGGCGAGTTTTTACATCTGTATACTCGCCCATTCAGCACCGGACGTTTTTTCTTTGAGTTAACCGAACGACGTAACGGCTATGCGCAATATGGCGCGGTCAATGCGGCGGTCCGTCTTTCGGCCATGCAGTACAGTGAGTAAACCAGACTGAACCAGAAGGTTCGGCTGGCGGAGTGAAAATAACAACATTCATCTGCACCCTACAAAGACAGGAAACTCTATGAGCACTTACAGCCATGACCACGCTGTGGCCGCGGAGGCGGTCACCGCTGTGCGCCGCACCCGGCGTCGGATCGGTATTCTGGCCCTGCTGGCAGTGGGCACTATGATCAACTATCTCGACCGCACGGTGCTGGGCATCGCTGCCCCGGCGCTCACTCAGGAGCTGGGCATCAACGCGGCGATAATGGGCCTGGTGTTCTCGGCGTTTGCTTGGACCTACGCGCTGGCGCAAATTCCCGGCGGCCTGTTCCTCGACCGCTTCGGCAACAAAATCACCTATTTCCTCTCCCTCACGCTGTGGTCGCTATTCACGCTGTTTCACGGTATGGCGGTCGGCATCAAATCTTTATTACTGTGCCGCTTTGGGCTGGGGATCAGCGAAGCGCCGTGCTTCCCGGTGAATAGCCGGGTGGTCAGCGCCTGGTTTCCGCAACAGGAGAGGGCAAAAGCCACGGCGGTGTATACCGTCGGCGAATACCTTGGCCTCGCCTGCTTCTCGCCGCTGCTGTTCTGGATAATGGGCAGCTTTGGCTGGCGCGCGCTGTTTATCAGCGTCGGCGTGGTCGGCATATTATTCGCGATTGCCTGGTGGCGCCTGTACCGCGAACCGCACGAAGACAGCCGCTTGAGCCAGCAGGAACGTGAATACATCGAAGCGGGCGGCGGCATT
>Ga0209281_1001232_pt1 | contig 17022 bp, 11 predicted proteins | sample MedtruBG_FD_187514 | JGI IMG/M metagenome (GOLD analysis project Ga0209281, IMG submission 187514) | Root nodule microbial communities of legume samples collected from California, USA - Medicago truncatula BG (SPAdes) (version 2) | ecosystem: Host-associated > Plants > Roots > Nodule | place... | reverse complement strand
AAGTATTAAATGCTATTTTGAAATACATATTATATAATTGATTAATATAAAAAAAGGAATACTTAGAGCAATAAGCGCTTTAAGTCTTCCTTTTTCTATTTTGAGGAGGTAATAATCATTATAAAGCTATACAAAAAAGAACAACTAGAGGAACTAAAAGAAAAATACTCAAAAGTGCGTAAATGCTGATTAGTGAAGAATTTGGAACACATTGCGTAATATTGTTGAATATCATAAGACAAGCATTATTTTACCCGCTGGGAAATACCATACTGGAATATTTCAAGAGTGTTATGTGCTGTGTGAGGGGCAATAGTAAAGGCGTATAGGTTGAAACTCAATACTTATCAATGACTAAATGCAATGAGTTAAAAAATTTACTCAGATCATGGTTTTATGAAATAAGGTCATAAAAAATAAAGAATAATAAATGTTATATCATTTCTATATATATGTTCTAATGAATTTTATTCATTCAAATTAATCTGTATTTTTAACAACTGGAAATAAGTTAATTTTGCAAATTATAAATTTTATTAACTAGAACATATATATATGAAATATAAGTGTTTAAGGTAAAGAACCATGTAATGTTGAAATATATTGAATAAGTTGGTTTGTAATAAATTAGTTGATATATTACAAGTGGTAAAAAACATATACATTGTTTAATACATATAAAAGACAATTAATTCTAGTATGAAAAATTTTTATATTATAAAAATATAAAAATAATATATTTTTTTCTTTCACATTTATAAAGATAGTATTAAAAATATGTATTTTGTTTATTTATTAGAAAACGTTTATTTGATATATTGTATTCAGGATAAAGAGAAAAACCTGCAGGCTTAAAATTATCCAAGGACAGTATAATAAATAAACTATATGTATTAATAATTGACGATTTAACTTAACAAAAAATTTTGTAATAATTTTGGGATTTCAAATTAAAAGCTCATAAGTTCTTAAATTTAGTATCGCTTAAGAGGATAAAAGTAATCCTCTTAAATTTTGAATAAAGTGCAAACCTTTACGTTTCAAGAAAAGATGTTAAAAAATAGGGGAGGAAACAAAAATGAGATTTAAAAAAATATTAACTTCTATATTATTAGTTTCTACATTAGTAACTATGCTTGGAGGATGTGGAGCTGGAAATTCCCAAAGTGCTACTGAACCAAAAAAAGACAAGAGTAAACAAAAATTAACGGTTACTACATGGGATAGTGATACAACTCCGCAATTTAAGACTATAGTAGAAGGTTTTAAAAAAGAGAATCCAGATATTGAAGTTGAAATAGTAGATACTGCAGCGAATGATTATAATAATAAATTAACTGTTATGCTAGCAAGTGCTGATTCTGATCCGGATATAATTTTTGTAAAAGATGCACATGCACAATTTACAATGAAGGAAAAGGGGCAATTATTGAAGCTTGATGATTATATTCAAAAGGATAATATAAATTTGTCTATATACAAAGGTGCAGCAGAAAAGTTAAAAATTGATGAAAGTTATTATACTCTGCCTTATCGTCAGGATTGGTATGCATTGTTTTATAACAAAGATATTTTTGATAAAGCAGGTGTGCAATATCCTAAGAATGATATGACATGGGATGAATATGAGCAATTAGCAAGAAAGTTAACAAGTGGTGATGGCAATAATAAAATTTATGGTTCACATAATCACATATGGTCAGCAATGGTAACGAACTGGGCCGTTCAAGATGGCAATAATACAAGAATAGCTTCAGATTATTCTTTCTTAAAACCATACTATGAACAAGCTTTAAGAATGCAGAAAGATGGAATTATACAGAATTATGCAAATTTAAAGACTGGTAATATACACTACATAAGTGTATTCGAACAACAACAATGTGCGATGTTACCTATGGGAACATGGTTTATTGGAACTCTACTTAAAGAGCAAGAGGCAGGGAAAGTAAAATTTAATTGGGGGGTTACAAGAATTCCTCATCCGGCTGGAGTAGAAGCAGGAAACTCAGTTGGTAGCATTACTCCAATTGCAATTAATGCAAAGACAGATGTACCAGAGTTATCATGGAAATTTGTAAAATTTGCTACTAGCGAAGAAGCAGGAAAGCTTTTGGCGGAAAAGGGAATGATACCTGGTGCACAGACAGAGGCAATTGTAAGCAAGTTTACAAGTATGCCTAATTTTCCAAAAGATGGGAAAGATGCGTTTGATATAAAAAATGCAGTACTCGATAAACCATTGAATAAGAATTCTGCTTCAGTTGATAGAGTTATTGATGAAGAACATGATTTAATAATGATAGGTGAAGAAGATATTGATACTGGTATTAAAAATATGAATGAACGCGTGAAAGAAATTGTTAATAAGTAATACGAACAATAAATTAAATGCGTTCTTATTTAATAACATAAATAAAAAGTAATTTTAAGGATTGCTAAAATGTCTAATGAAAATCACTAAGAAATGAGATGTTTTTAAGGCAATCCTTGAAGTCCAAAGAGTACAAGATATTAATAAAAGGAGTTAAAAATATGGTGATTACTAGTAGGCAGAAAAAGGAACTAAGGAAGAATTTAATTGGATATTCTTTCGTATTACCAAATTTTATAGGTTATTTAGTTTTCATTCTTATTCCAGTATGTTTTTCTTTTATATTAAGTGTTATGGAATGGGATGGAGCTGCGACATCTACTATGAAATTTGTTGGGCTTAATAATTTTATTGAATTGATGAATGATAGTACCTTTAAAATATCACTTGCAAATACAGTGTATTATGCAGTATTTACTGTGCCTTTAACAGCAACAGCAGCTTTATTAATTGCTGTTTTATTGAATAATAAAGTCAGGGGAATTGTAATATTTAGAACTGCATTTTTTTTCCCATATATAGCGTCATTAGTTGCAGTTGGTGCTGTTTGGAATATGTTATTCCAAGCAGATTTTGGTCCGATTAATGAATTTCTAAGAGCAATTGGAATTGCAAATCCTCCCGGTTGGGTATCATCCCAAGCATGGGCAATGCCAGCAATTATTATTACAAGTATTTGGAAGTTTATAGGATATTATATGATTGTATATTTGGCAGCTTTGCAAGGAATACCTCAAGAACTTTATGAAGCAGCAAGCATTGATGGGGCAACTGGATGGAAAAAACTTCGACATATTACAATTCCTATGTTAAGGCCTACTACATTCTTTGTAGTTATTATGTTAACAATTCATTGTTTTAAAATATTTGATTTGATTTTTGTAATGACACAGGGTGGGCCAGGACGATCTACTAATGTTTTAGTAAATCATATTTATAATGCTGCATTTGTAGATTTTAAATTTGGATATGCAAGTGCTAGTTCTATTGTATTATTTATTATTGTATTGATTGTAACACTAATTCAATTTAAAGGTGAAAAGAAGTTTACAGACTTTGTGTAAGGGAGGAAAAGCGTATGAAAACAAGAGATAGAAGAAATAAAATCATAATTTATTTAGTTTTGACTTTATCAGCATTCCTTATGATCATTCCTTTTTATTGGATGGTTATTTCTTCTGTAAAAACTAATAATGAGGTGTTTAGTATTCCAATGAAGTGGATACCTACAAGTTATCATTGGGAGAATTATAAAGAGATATGGAATAAGATACCGCTGTTTACATTTTTTAAGAATACAGTTTTCTTAACGGTAGTTACGACAATAATTCAAGTTGCTACCAGTTGTTTTGCAGCATATGGATTTGCAAAAGTAGAATTTAAAGGAAGAAATTTTTTATTTCTTGCGTATATTACTACCATTGCAGTACCATGGCAAGTATACATGGTACCACAATTTACACTGATGTCTAAATTTGGTCTGACAAACTCATTGGTAGGGTTAATTTTGCTTCAAGCATTTTCAGCATTTGGAGTGTTCTTAATGAGACAGTTCTTCTTAAGTATTCCAAAAGAATTATCTGAGGCTGCTAGAATTGATGGACTGAATGAATATGGAATTTTTCTACGAATTATTTTACCTTTGGCAAAACCAGGTATAGCTACTTTGGTAATTTTCACATTTGTTAGTGTATGGAATGATTTTATGGGACCGTTAATTTATTTAAATAGTACAAATTTAAAGACTATTCAATTAGGTATAAGGATGTTTATTTCGCAATATGGAGCTGATTACGCTTTAATTATGGCAGCATCTGTATGTTCATTAATTCCAGTTGTTATCATATTTATCTTCTGTCAACGATTCTTTGTTGAAGGGATAACTGCAGGAGGCGTTAAAGGTTAGTAAGATAATATTCTACCTCATGAACTTAATAGTATTTAAAATTAGATAATAGGAGAGATATAAATGCAAACAAAAGAGTTATTGCAAAAATATATAAAAATATCAGATTTTGAATTAGAAAATGCTCGTGATAATGCTATAAAAATTATATTAGGGAATCTTGAAAATTTTACAGATTATTTTCCTAGTTCAGCTAGCAAAAATAATTTTTACCCAAGATCAAAAAATGTTGAGTGGACGACAGGATTTTGGACTGGAGAAATATGGTTGGCTTATGAATGCACAAAAAATCCAAAGTTAAAGAAAGTAGGGAATTATCAAGTAAAAAGTTTTTTGAATAGAATTGAAGAAAAAATAGATACTGATAATCATGATATGGGATTTTTATATTCTCCTTCTTGTGTTGCTTCTTATCAATTAACTGGAAATGAAACAGCCCAAAAAGCAGCATTGTTAGCAGCAGATAATTTATTGGAACGCTTTCAAGAGAAAGGAGAATTTTTTCAAGCCTGGGGTAGATTAGGAGATAAAGATAATTACCGACTGATTATTGACTGTCTATTAAATATGCCATTGCTTTTCTGGGCATCTGATGTAACAGGAAATCCTAAGTATGCAGACAGAGCATCACGTCATATAAGGACAGCTATGAATTATGTTATTCGTCCAGATTATTCTACATATCATACTTATTTTTTTGATGTGGAAACTGGACAACCTTTGCGAGGAGTAACAGTTCAAGGTAATCGTGATGGCTCAGCCTGGGCAAGAGGCCAGGCGTGGGGAATTTATGGATCAGCTCTTAGTTATAAGAGATTACGAAATCCAGAATATATTGAAACATTTAAGAAACTAACAGATTTTTTTCTAAGTAACCTTCCATCAAATTTAATTCCATATTGGGATTTTGATTTTAATGATGGCAGTGAAGAACCAAGAGATTCTTCAGCTTCAGCAATTGCAATATGTGGCATTTTAGAAATGGCAAAATACATGTGTAAGGATGATGCAGAATATTATGTAGATATGGCTAAAAGATTACTAAAAGCTTTAGTAGATCATTGTGCAGTTACGGATAACTCAGAATCAAATGGTCTTCTACTCCATGGTACTTATGCAAGAAGCACTGAGAATAATCCATGTAATAATTCAGGTGTAGATGAATGTAATACTTGGGGAGATTACTACTATTTAGAGGCCTTAATTAGACTAACTACCGATTGGACATCATATTGGTAAGAGTTTTTCTTATATAAATATAAGAAGCTACTGGTGAAAAGTTTGAGTTTAATATAGATATAACCATATTAAACTCAAAGCTAATCCTAAAATCAGATTAGTTAGAAAAATATTAAAAAGCATAATTCTAGTGTAAATTTAGTTTTTATACTAGTTCATTAGAATAGCAATTTATATATTAACAATAATAAAAATTATATTACTCCAGAAATATAAAAATATAATTTATATTATCCTTTTAGTACATATTGGAGGTCAAATGTTATGATAAAACTTTTTAAGAGAAGAGATAGAAGAACAATTATAAGTTCAATGAATAAGAAAAAAAATATATTTTTAAATCATGAACATATTATAAGAAACTCAAAAATAAAAACAAGATTGATGATTTCTTATGGGATTTTAGTCTTAACTCCATTATTAATAGTAGGAATCACATCGGTATTGCAATCTAAAAGTGCAATAAATAATAAAATTTCAAATTTCTCTTCTCAAGTAATATCGCAAGTTGGAATAAATATTTCAACTCAAATGGATAAGGACTCCAATTTAGTAAGAACAATAATTACTGAACCGGAATTTCAAAATTATTTAGAAAATAATCAAAATATGAATTCATTAGAAGAGTATAATAAAATTCATAATTTTACTAAATTAATAACAAGTAAAGCAGCTACAAGAAATGATATGACAAGCTTAGGTATTATAAGTGATGATAACAAAAAGATAGGTAGTTTTTCAAATAAATTATCTAGTGATATAATAAAAGAATTAGAAAATTTGTCTAAAAAGAGCAAGGGAAAAATTGTGTGGTCACTGCATAAGAATTCATCAGGATATAGTATATATGCATCTGCTCTAGTTAATGCTTTAACTAATGGCAAAAATTTTGGAGTTATTGTAGAAGAATTAAATCCAAATTCATTTATTAATTTATTTAAAAATGTAAGTTTAGGCAATAATTCAGATATCTTTGTTATTGATTCAAATGGAATCGTCATATTAAATGATGATGAAAGCTTAATTGGGACAGAATATAAAGATAAAAGTGTAATTGAAAAAATTAAAGACACAGAAAAAAAATTAGATAATGGTGATAATGTAACGAAACAGACAAGACAAAGCTTTTCAACAAAAGATAAGGAAGCACTAATATCTTATGCACCTTTAAGTGGTTCAGATTGGTATGTAGTAGGTGTTGTCCCTTATAGTTATTTAAATTCTGAATCAAACATTTTGAGAAATAATACTATAATACTTGGCTTTATGTCATTTATAATTGCAATGCTTGTCGCTTTAATAATATCAAGAAGTATTTCAAATCCTTTAGGAAAATTAGTTACGCTTATGAATAAGGCTAAAGAAGGAAATTTGGTTTTATATATAAAAGATGAGAGTGAAGATGAAATTGGTGAAGTGATAAGTGCATTTAACGATATGGTAAGAAAAATAAACATTTTAGTTGGAAATGTTAAAACTCTCGCTGAAAATGTATCGAATAATACAAAAGTAATTGCTAAAGTTTCGGAATGCTATTATGCGTCTTCAGAGGAAATTGCTGCTACAATGAGTGAAGTTGCAAAAGGTGCTTCAAATCAAGCGATTAGCGTTAATGAGGGTATGAGTTGGATGAATACATTGTCAAATGAAATAAATATGGTAAGCAGCAAAACACAGAATGTATCTTTAGTATTAGAAGAATCAAGAAAAATGAAGAAAGATACTACTACATCAGTTGAAATATTAAATAATAAAGCAGAAGAAACTCGGATGTCTTCAGTTAAGATATGCGAATATGTTTATATATTGGATTCAGATATCAAAGATATAAAAGCAATTGTGAAATTAATTGCTGAAATAGCTGAGCAAACTAATTTGTTATCTTTAAATGCAGCAATTGAAGCAGCAAAGGCTGGTGAGTTAGGAAGAAGTTTTGCTGTTGTTGCAGATGAGGTGAGGAAATTAGCTGATAAGTCAAAGCAATCTTCTACTGAAATTAATAGAATTATTAATAATATTGAACAAAAAACAGAAATAGTAGTAAAAGAAGCAACTTACGCTAGCGCTATAATAAGACAACAAATGGAGGCGGTTGAGAATACAGGGACTGTAATTAGAACTATATTCCATAGTATGGATAAAATAGATGCACAATTAGTGGAAATGGTTGTGTCAATTAACAAGATAGTTGATTCGAAAGATAAAACAGAAATAGCGATGGAAAGTATTTCTTCTGTTTCAGAAGAAACTGCTGCGACTACTGAAGAGGTATCGGCAAGAGCGCAAGAACAAATTGAAGGGATTGAAAAGATATCTAAATTTGCTGAAGATTTAAATATAGTGGTTGAAAAATTAAATTCTGCAATAGATGAATTCATAATTAATTAACTGAGTTATTCAATATACATACAATTGAAACTAATGAAGAAAGCCATTTATATTTAAGTAAAGATAGATTACTTATAGAATAAAATAGTTAATAATAAACCAAGATATAAAGAATATACAAAGTATGGCAGTACGTAAGATTTAAGTATATAAAGATAGGAGATTGCACGAAATATTATGAAATTGTAATAATTAAGAGAAAGGATGAAGCGATTGAAAAGGATTTGGAGACAATGGCTGAAGAAATTCTTTTGGGGGAAGACAATTAAGGTAAGATTAATTCAATACAATTTATATATTGTAAGTGCAATTGCTATTTTTGTAAGTATTTATAATTATGTAATAGCTAATAAAAATACGATTGAAATTGCAAAAATTTCACTGGAACGTAATGTAAATAATATATCATATAGATATGAAGTGGCCTATGAAGAAATGATTAATATCGTACTAAAGTGTGCAGAAGGAAACTCTTTTTCATTAGGGAGGATGAATTCTAATGATTTATCATCAGGAGGAAAAAATATTTTAGTAGATATAAAATTAATCAATGAATATTGTTCTATCTCACAATATGGCAATAATATAGCTAGGCTAACTGTTTGTTATGATAATGGGAATTTTATTCAAGCAGGATATTTATCTGGAAGTGGCAATGACCCTTATAGCATTAAGGAGTCAAAGTGGTTTTCTGATGAACTTGACAAACCGATAGAAAGATATCAACTAGATCTTGTAGACTCACCATTTTTAATATATCAAGATATAAAACTGCTCCCGATTATGAGGAGAATATCAAATTATGGATATTCAGGTAAGGGAGGATGGGTATTTCTAGGGATTTCTTCGAAATTGTTTAATAATATTTTAAAAGAAACTAACTCTGGAAATGAAGTGGTGGTAGTTACTAGTGCTGGCAAAAAAGTAGCATCTATAAATGAGAAGGATGAAAATATTGAGGAAAATAGTAGGATAGCAGCCAATATTCTTAGTAGGAATATTAAAAAAGAAACTTTTCAGATGAAAGTTCATAATCAGCAGTGCTTGATTACTTATAATAAATATGAAAGAAGTGGGATGTTAGTATATGAAATTGTTCCTATAAATTTATTGGTTAGTGATAAGACTATGGTAGTTCAGACTATATTAACTATATTTTTTTCATGTATTGCTATAGGTATAATTTTGTCAATATTTTTTACAAAACGAATTAAAGAACCAATTAATCGTTTATCCTTGCATCTCCAAAATGTTGCTAAAGGCAATTTTGAACAAAACTCTTATATCGAAAGTGATGACGAAATTGGAGAGATTGGAAAAGTAGTGAATGAGATGTCGTATCGTATAAAAAATCTTTTAGAGCTTCGTGTTGAAAATGAAAAAGAGAAAAAGAATTTAGAAATTAAGATGCTTCAGGCTCAGATTAATCCACACTTTTTATATAATACTTTGGATTCCATTCGTTGGATAGCTGTGATACAAAAAAATAGTGGTATCGTTAAAGTAGTTACAGCTTTATCTTGTTTGTTGAAAAATATGTCAAAGGGATTTAATGAAAAAATCACTCTTCGTCAGGAATTAGATTTTTTAAATGATTACATGATAATTCAAAGAATTAGATATGTCGAATTATTTGATCTTGAGATCCAGATACAAGATGATTTCTTGTATGAAGCAAAAATTGTGAAATTAACATTACAACCGTTAGTGGAGAATGCAATATTTTCTGGAATAGAGCCTAGTGGAAGAGCTGGAAAAATTAAAATTTTAGCATATACAGAAGAAAACAACCTATGTGTAGTAGTAAAAGATAATGGTATTGGTATTTCTCCAGAAAAAATTGAAACGATTTTGACACATACAGATGAAATTAAAAAGGATTCGATGAGTGGAATTGGACTTAAAAATGTAAATCATAGATTGAAGCTTGTATATGGCGATAAATATGGACTAACGATAAAAAGTGTACAGAATGAATATACAGAGATAATAGTAACAATTTCATTAGAGTTCTAGTGGAAGGGGAAAAAGATATGTATCGAATTATGATTGTAGATGATGAACCATTAATATTGGCAGGAATTACTTCGCTTGTGAATTGGAGTGAGTATGATTGTAGTATTGTAGGAAAAGCCACAAATGGTCAGCAAGCTTTAATGAAAATGAAAGAATTAGTTCCTGATATTGTTATTACAGATATAAAGATGCCAGTTATGGATGGTATTGGCTTTATGAAAAAATGCAAGGAAGAGGGCTATAATACGAGCTTTATCTTATTAACCAACCTAGAAGAATTTAGTTTAGTCAAGCAGGCATTATCATTAGGTGCTTTAGATTATCTGGTAAAAATTGAACTTAATGAGGAAGCTCTTGTGAATAGTTTAAAGAAAGCTTTAGAGATATGCGCTGAGCGCTCAAAAATAAATGATAATAGGATATCAAATCATTATATAAAAATAAGCACTGAAGAAATGACAAAAAAGTATTTTCAGCAAGTGCTATTATATGAAAAATCATCAGAAGATTTAACCGCTGAAACAAGACAGTTAGAGATTAATGAGAAGTTTTGCAATCCAATTATGTTAATAATTAGCATAAATCATGGAAGAGTAGGTTTTATAGATTCCGAAAATATAGATAATATAGATAATATAGATAGAATAATGGCCTATGCAGAAAATATATTGGTTGAAATGGTAAAAAGATTTTTTATTAATAGTTGCATACTCAAATGGGAACAAAATAGTTTTATGATAATTGTATCCTCAAAGCAAACTGAGAATATGAAAAATGTAATTCAAAATATGAGTGAAAAAATTATATCTATATTAAAAGATTATTTTGAAGTATCTGTAGTAATTGGCGTTAGTGAGATGGCTGAGGATGTGTTTAAATTTCCTAAAATGATTTATCAAGTAATAAGTGCATTAGATTATTATTATTATGATTCTTCAAATCAAATAATTTTTTATATTCAAAAGTGTAATATGAATCAGGAGCAAAATAATAATTTTAATATTAATTCACTAAGAATTCATTTATTGAATGCTATCAAACAAAATGATAATGAGAAGTTTTACGAAATATGTGAACAAATCACTGGGGTATTCGAAAAATATAAACCTTCTAAAGGGCGGGCTGTAAATGAATGCATAAAAATTTATTATGGTATATATTCTTTGTATGAAAATTTAGATGATATTGATCAGAACTTATTTCCGTATACTGAAAATATGATTGGGCAGTTAAATCATTTTGCCAGTTTAAAAGATATTATAGAATGGCTTAATATTTTTTTTAATAGAGTTTATAATGTATTAGAGATGAAAAGGAATACAAAGACGGAAAAAATTATTGAAATTGCAAAAAGTTATGTAGAGAAGCACTATAAAGAAAAATTGTCTTTGAGCACAGTTGCAGAAAAAATTGGAATAAGTGAAGGTTATTTAAGCAATATTTTTAAAAAGCATACAGGTAATAACTTTTCAAATTATGTTTCTGAGATAAAAATAGAAAAAGCTAAGGAATTGATTGCTAATCACAAATATATGATGTATGAGATATCAGACATCTTAGGATTTGAGAATCAATATTATTTTAGTAAAGTTTTTAAGAAAATGACAGGAATTACGCCAAAAGAATATGAAGTATCTTTACTTGATAAAACACTATAGATTCAATAGGGTTTAAAAATTTTTTAGAATGAACTTCTATTTATTTTTAAAAAATTGAATCAGTAACAGAAAATTGCTAATGTGTATTTTATTCATGTAAAAGTACTTTGATTAAAGCAATTATGATAACAGAATAAAAATTTAAAAGTATTAACTTAAATATAGAAAAGAGATGATAAATTTTGAGAACAAAGAGCTTTATTAATAATAATGTTTATGCAACAGTATTCAATGTTATTTATTACTTCTTTATGATGAATATATATTTTGGAATTACTAATATATTATTTTTAATAGTTGTTGGAACAGTACCATTTGATAGTGAATATATTTTTATATATGCTTTTTCACTTATTCCAACTGGTCCAAGTTTTGCTGCATTATTATCTTGTTTAAATAAGTATCATAAAGAGAAAGAGCTAAATATAACAAGGGATTTTTTTACGAGTTATAGATACTTTTTAAAAAAAACAATTACTGTTTGGTTAATGTCATTAATTATATTAACCAATATTATTTATGGTTATCTATTTTTATTGAAAACTCAATATGTTGTAGTATTTACGCCTGTTATATTTTTAAGTTTTTATATAGTTTTAACTACAACTATTAATTATTTCACTTTTTTAGTTAAGAATGCAGATTCCGCTATTAATGAATTGCTAATAATTTCTTTTTTCTTTACATTTAAAAAATTTTATATAGGTATTTTAAATATATTTATTATCTTAAGTTTATTTTTTACAATAATACTCACAACACTATCTACAATATTTTTTTTGAGCAGTATATTAATGTATTTACTATACTTAAATAACAATTATTTATATAAAAATAGAAGGATATAATTAAAAGAATTTTATGGAGTAATTAATAAAAACTATTTATGAATCATTAATATGACCAAGAAATAATGAGTTTAAAATGAAAGATCATTATGCTTGGAGGTAGGTTCGTTATAAAGATTAGAAAATAAAAATTTAAAACTATAATAAAGCCTTTAAGACGCTTTTTATAATATATGGACATACTTGATTTCAATCATTTAACTATTAAATTATGATTTCAAAGATGTCTATTTTTATGTATTAAGATAACTTATAAAAAGTAACGATTTGGGGAGTTCATAATGAGATTTTAGAAGGCTTATAATTAGCGAAATTTAATTACTAATAATTTTATAATAATATTAAAAAAATATATATATTTTTTTAAAAATATATAAATAGTATTAGAAGTGTGCCTTTTATTCATTTATTAAAAAGTAATCTTTTATATAATAAAATTATAAAAACGAGTAAAGAGAATAAGGAGAATAAGGAGAATAAGGAGAATAAAATGGTATTTAAAGTTATTAAACCAGATTATGAAAAAAGTCCATATACGGGAATGACTAAAAAGCATTGGCTAGATGCTTGTAAATTTCTATTGGAAGGAATATTTAGTCATATTCCGCACATTGATGCACCTATTTTAGTTCCTCGTCATGAGTATAAGATTAGCTATCCAAATGAACGTACTGGTGAATGGAAAAAATACGCAGAATGTTTTGAAGGATTGGCAAGAAGTTTCTTGATTGCGTCACCATTATTATATAATGAACCAGATGCAAGTGTTTGTGGCTACTCTCTAAAAGAATATTATAAAAGACAAATACTACTTTCTGTTACGAAAGGTACATCTAATTATTTGCTAAATATGTCTGAAGTAGAGAATATGGCGAAAGATGGTGAGACTACCTTCCAGCATACTTGTGAATGTGCATCTTTAGTAATTGGTCTTCAAATATGCAAAGAGGTAATTTGGGATACTTATACAAGAGAAGAAAAAGATAAAATTGCAGATTATTTATTAGGTTTTGGACATGGTAGAACAGTTGCCCATAATTGGCGTCTTTTTAATATGTTAATTCTAGCCTTTTTAAACAAAGAGGGGTATGAAATTAATAAAGATATTATGCGAGATCATGGACAAACAATTGTCTCTTATTATGCAGGAGATGGTTGGTATCGTGATGGGCATAGTTTTGATTATTATACTCCTTGGGCATTTCAGGTATACGGACCATTATGGAATGAGTGGTATGGGTATAAAAGTGAACCATATTTGGCAAAGAAAATTGAACAATATTCCAATGATTTGGTGAAAAATTATGCTAATATGTTTGATAAAAGTGGACATGTCACTATGTGGGGGAGGAGTTGTATATATAGAAATGCTACAACGGCTCCTCTTGCAGCAAATTTTTTATTAAAAAATGCTACGGCCAATCCAGGATTAGCACGAAGAATATCTTCAGGAGCATTGCTGCAATTTATTACAAAAGAAGAAGTGTTTTATCAAGGGGTTCCTTGTTTGGGATTTTATGGTCCATTTGAACCTATGTTACAAGAATATAGTTGCGCCGAAAGTCCTTTTTGGATTGCAAATGCATTTATTGGTCTTTGTTTAGATGATAATCATCCATATTGGCAAGATGTAGAGAACAATGGAATTTGGGAAAGCCTTAATAAAGAAGAGACGCAAACGACTGTATTAAATGGGCCAGGAATTGTTATAGATAATCACAGTAAGAATGGTGCTACTGAATTTAGGACAGGAAAAGTACTAGCAGAAAAGAAACAATCATCTTTAAAGAACTATCTTCGTCTGTCATTTCATAGCCAATTCCCATGGGAAAATTTCGACTATGCTGGAGTAGAAGCTATGCAATATAGTTTAAACTATGATAATTCCAAGGAATCATTGATACCAAATATCCTTATGTTTGGTGGAGAAAGAGGGGGGGTTCTCTATAGAAAAGAATACTTTGATTTTGATTTTTCTTTTCAAGGAAAAGCATCTATAGATTTAGCAGATTTTCCAGTAGCAAATGGAGTCATACGTGTAGATAAAATGCGCATTACTGATAAACCTTTTAAGCTTACATTAGGCTCATATGGCTATCCCAAGGAAACAGATGTAACTATTGAAGAGAGAAGAAAAGATGGTGCGAAAGCCATAATTATAAAAGGAAGACAAAATCAATTAGCTATGGTTTTCTATGCAGGATTTGATGAGGCAAATATTAAGGAAAGACAAGGAGTTAATCCTATTAGCAATGAGAGTTACATCATCTATGGTGAAGTTTATCGCCAAGAATACTATGAATATAAACCATATGTGATGATAAGTGCTATCTTAACAAAAAACAGCACAGATTTATGGACTGATGAAGAGTTATTTCCTATTAAAGATTTTAAATTTGAAGATAATGAGCAATGTGGAGGATATGGAAAAGTATCACTTACTTTGCAAAGTGGTGAACATATTATAGTTGATTATGAAGCAATGGAAGGGCGACTTTCAATATAAAAATTATAATAACAAACAAGCTAAAGTGAGAGATTAGAATTATGGAAAAATATAAAAAAATAAAATATAAATTAATAGCTAAAGAGATGGTAGACATATTGAATCAAAAAGGCTATGTAAGCTATTATGCTGAAGATAAAGAAGAAGCTAAAAAGAAAATTTTAAGTTTAATCCCAGAGGGAGCAAGTATATCTGTAGGTGGCTCAGAAACTCTTGGAGCTATGAATATGACTGAAGAATTTAGAAGTGAAAAATACAAGCTTTTTGATAGATTTCAAAAAATGTCATATGAAGAGCTATATGAACTGTATAGACAATCTCTATTATCAGATTATTTTGTTTCAAGCACAAATGCAATAACTAGGAATGGACAAATTGTTAATACAGATTCATCAGGAAATAGAATTGCATCTATGATTATTGGACCTAGGAAAGTAATTATAGTTGCAGGTGCTAATAAAGTAGTTGATAATTTAGAGGATGCATTCAAAAGAATAAGTGAGATTGCGCCAATGAATGCAACAAGAGTCAATCATAAAACACCTTGCGTTGAAACTGGAAGATGCCTGCATTGTGAAGCGCAAAATTCAATATGCAACTACACAGGGATAATAGAAAATGGACGTAAAGAACCAGGAAGAATAACAATTATTGTAGTTGCCGAAGAATTAGGATTTTAACATATTAATTTAATAATATAGAAGATTGTTTAATCTAAAGCTAAAATGACAATTATAATAGAGGCTCTAGGGGAGGGGTACATATGCAAGAGCAAGATTTTGATAATATAAAAGGATTTTATACTGAAGATTTAGAGATAAAAATGTTACTCAAAAGATATCACTTATGGTTGCAGGAAAATAATCTGGAAGAATCAATATATAATTATGTCTATTATATCGAGAAGATAGAAACAACATTAGCTTAATTTGTCAATGGGGCATAGTTAACGTACAGCCAATAATCCAAATGCTTTAAATATAAGTGAAGCGAGACATGGATTTAGTAATGCAATTCCTCCAGATCAACTTATGATTGTTAAAGACGCTATAAATTTAATTGATTATATAAAAAATGAATGGTTAAAAGATATATAACTACTAATTTACTACGAATGAGTAAATAAACATTATAATTTAAAATGATTAAAGATAAGTTAAATTAAGTATAAGTTTCCTTTAACCCTTGAAATTACAAAGTTATATTGAGGTGATATGATTTAAAGTAATTTGTTTTAGGTTTTTAGTTTTGATAAACACCTCACGCTGAAACTGTAGTGAAGCTAATCAAGAAATAAAGCGGTTTAAAGCATTTTATAATAAAAAAATATAGGCGTTTGCCACTAATTTGCCACCATTTGTTTTAAGATGGTGGCAAGTTTTAATTTGAATTATTTTTTATGCTCATAGTAAGGGAGTCTAATTGTATTTCCAGTTTCATCAAATTTATAATTTGTTCCACTGAGAGGAGTGTTTCCTGAGACTAAATTCATTCCAATCGTATAAATAGCTTCTGCCCCAAGACTAGTATTTTGAGAAACAGTGCCTGTCATTATATCTTCTTTAATTAATTCCATAGCTTCCGGCAAACCATCAACGCCAACAACTGGAATATATTCTGATTTATCACCTTTGTTAAATCCATATTTTTGAAGTGCTTCAATAGCGCCTATTGCCATAGCATCATTATTTGCGATTATTGCTTCAATTTTATTATCATAATTCAAATATAGTGATTCTATAGCCTCCCTTGCACATTCTTGATTCCAATTACAAAAGTTTAATGAAAGTTGCTGAGTTTTTATTCCAGCATCATTAAGTCCTTGAATAGAATATTTAGTTCTTGCAATTGCTGGTGGATTGTTAATTGGACCATGTAGCATAATATACTGCAATATATTATCATTATTTTTATCTATAGCTCCTTTATTAGTATTCCACTCATCGATAAGAACTTTTCCTTGCAGAGTACCAGCTTGTCGATTATCTCCACCTATAATAACAGCTCTATTATAGGTGTTAACAAATTTCGTTAGGGGAGTAGGTGAATCTGAGTATAAAATTATCGGAATATTTTTTGAAATTATT
>Ga0209281_1001230_pt1 | contig 17079 bp, 16 predicted proteins | sample MedtruBG_FD_187514 | JGI IMG/M metagenome (GOLD analysis project Ga0209281, IMG submission 187514) | Root nodule microbial communities of legume samples collected from California, USA - Medicago truncatula BG (SPAdes) (version 2) | ecosystem: Host-associated > Plants > Roots > Nodule | place... | reverse complement strand
TTACAGCAAAAGATATATTTGACACAGCTAAAGAAGGTGATAAATTAGCTAGTAAATTGGTTGAAGATTTGGGAGAAAAATTAGGAAGTGCTCTTGCTAGTATTTCATGCGTATGTGATCCTGAAGTCTTTGTCATAGGTGGAGGTGTATCAAAAGCTGGAATGATTCTTATAAATATAATTAGAAAATACTTTATTGAAAAAGCATTCCATGCATGTGAAGAAACAAAATTTGAACTCGCTAAATTAGGGAATGATGCAGGTATTTATGGTGGCGTAAGATTAGTATTAGATATAAGATAGGTAAAATCAAAAGAGAAACTATGTTATTTGAGTTTAAATAGCAAAATATTTAGGGGAGAAAATATTAGTGGTGCAATTTTAAGAAATTGTAAGGGTGTCGTGAAACACGACAGGGGGTAGTTATTATTTCAATTGTAAGCTTACATAATATTTATGTGATGAAGGAATTCTCAATTAATATAATAGATATGATATTAAAGATATCTGTGGAGAAATTGATTAAATAGTTGATAACTATGTGGACCAAACTATTGAAATTGTGGATAATTTTAACTTTGAATAAATTTGAAATACTTTAAGTATAATACATGAAATTATAAAATCCAAGGTTTTAAATTAACCTTGGATTTCTTTTGCTTTACGAGTTTTATAATATAGAGAAATATGATCAAAAATATTTTAAAAGTGAATTTTTTAGGTAGGCAGTAGAGTAACACAAACTTTTAAATTTTTATTTTTAAGCTTAATTTTGTTCGTTAAATTATAGATTGCAGCAAATTTAAAAATTTTTCATAGGAATTGCAATTTAATATTGAGTGTTTTAAATCATCATTATTAATTATTTTAAGAAAAATATCATAAATTTTATCCATTTCAAAATAATCATTTTTATTAATAGCAATCATAAAAATTAAACTTACGCTAGTATCTTTACTCCATAGAATAGGCTCATCTAAAATAGCAATACATATTTTTGTTGAAATTGCACTTAACTCCATTGGATGAGGAATAGCTAGAAAGTCATCGATATTAGTAGAAGAAAGAGTCTCTCTATAAAAAACTGATTCTCTATAGGATGGTAAAATTATTTCATTATCATTTAAAGAATCACACATCAGATTTAGTAATTCTTCTTTTGTGCTTACCTTAGGGGCTTTTAAAAATAAATTACAGTCAAAGTATTCACTTAGTACTTTATTAGATATTATAGGTTCATCGGTTAAGGCTTTAGAAATGCCTTCAATATCTTTATTAATCAGTGCAAAATCAACTAGTATAACAGGATATTTTTCGTTTTCAAGAGGGATTGTTGATATAATCAAATCAATATCGCTTAAATCATTTACAAGATATTGATTATAGGATAAGCATTCAATTATATTTAATTTATCTCTAAATACCTTATTAAGTCTTGTCTCTAATAATCTGCTTGTACCATAACCAGATCCACATACTATAACAACTTTTTTACAATTTATATTCTTATCAAAATACCGTTCTATTGCTGCGCCAATATGTAAAGATACATATCCTATTTCATCTTCAGTGAAGTTATAGATGGTTTGTTTAAAAATATTTTCTATAGCAGTTAAAGTTATTTCAAATGCAAGAGGATAATTGCTTTTTATAGTATTTATTAGTGGATTTATTTTGTTTAAGTTATAGTATTTTGAATTTAGTATTGATTTAAAATGAAGCATTAGGTCATTAAGTAAAATAACATCATTTCGTAAGTCAAAGTTATAATGATTGTGTATATAATCAAGTAAGTCATTAGTATAATTTACTATTGTATTATCAGTATTATCTTGAACTATTAATTTAGGAGTACTTTTTGATTTAAAATGATTATATAAATAGTTTTTTTCATTTAAGGGAATAATAAAATTAAAATATTCTTCAATTTCTTTATAAATAAGAGTTATAGCAGTTTTTATATTAGAATCTTCAGTTATAACTTCTAAGTCATCTGATAAAGTATGACCATCATTTAATCTGCTAATTACTATAGCGACATGAATTATGAAGTTTTTTAAACTGAAATCAGAAAATTCTATGTTATATTTGTGAACATAATTTAAAACTATTTCTTGAAGTTTTTTTAAATTAATATCTTTAAATACTTCTTTCTCATCATCAGTTATACCTAAAATATAATTTTCAAAATCTCTATTTATTATATTTTCGGAAATACATTTTCTAATATCTAGTTCATCACCTTTAATTTTAATTCCATAATACGGCTTAGATATAAGATTGAGATTATATTTTGATAAAATTGATTTTATTCCTTTTATGTCATTTAGGATAGTAGTCTTGCTAATATATAACTTATCAGCTAATTCTTCAAGCTTTGTAAAGTCAATATTATATAAAAGATAGCGAAGGATATATTTATTCCTCTCAAGTGGAGAGTTTGGTATATCATTATTCTCCATAAGTTCTTGAGTGATCTCAGCTAAAAATTCTTGGTACTTGTTTAAATCTAAAATACAAATATAATATCCTTCATTTCTCTTTATCCTTATAGTCGCTCCATGATTTTCAAGAATGGAATTTAATGTAGTTATATCTCCTCTTATTGTTCTTTCACTTACATTTGTCATTTTGCTTAAAGCTTTACACGAAACTTTAGCTTCATCTTTATTTAAAATTTCAAATAGAGCACGAAGTCTATTTTGATTAATCAAGTAATTTACCTCCTTAGTATAAAAGTACATATTGCAAAAAAATTTCCATTTGCAATTGATAACGATGTAATATTTGCAGGTAAAATTGGAAATTCATAATTTAATATATATATTAATATAAATAAAGCTTACGGTAAAGCGAAAATTCAGTATAATAGTTTCCACTTTTAAGTGGAAATTTTTTATATTTAGGTTTTAATGAAAAAGATTTATAGTAATATTGTAACCAATTTCAGGTAGAAAGAGATGAGCTTATAATGTTAGATGAAAAAAATGTATTTTTAAATGTAGAAGTAGACACAAAGAATGATGTATTGAGATTTTTAGCAAGAAAAGCTGTGGAAAACGGTGTAGCTCAAAACGAGGAGGGGATTCTTAAAGATCTTTTGAAAAGAGAAGCAGAATATTCAACAGGTATCCAAGATGGATTTGCAATTCCTCATGCTAAAAGTTCAAATGTAATTAAACCCTCAATATTTTTTGTTAAGTCAAGTAAAGAATTAGAATGGGAAACTTTAGATGGGAGTGATGTGAGATATATATTTGGTCTTATGGTGCCAGAAAAAAATGAAGATAATATACATTTAATGATGTTATCAAAACTTGCTACTTATCTTATGGAAGAAGATTTCAAAAAAGAAATAATGTCATCTGATGACAAGAGCAGTTTGATAAAATATATATCAAAAAAAATGAAGGAGGAATAAAGATGAAAATTGTAGCAGTTACGTCATGTCCAGCAGGATTAGCACATACACCTATGGCAGCTAAAGCACTTACAGAAGCTGGTAAAAAGCTAGGACACGATATTAAAGTCGAACAACAAGGAATAATGGGAAAAGTAAATGCCATATCTCCAGAAGAAGCTAAAGCAGCAGATTTTGTGCTAATTGCTTCAGATCAGCATGTTGATGGCATGGAAAGATTTGAAGGAAAAAAAGTAATTAAAGTAAAAATTGGAGTTGCTCTTAAGCAGCCGGAAGCGGTTTTAACAAAATGTATAGAAGCTTTGAAAAAATAAAAATAATCTCATTCCGGCAAGAACGAGATTATTTGGATACTTAGTAAAATAAGTATCAATAAAAAATGTTTCATAATTATTATATCATTCAAGAGATATAATAAAAAGTTTATAACCAAATATTTTAGTAGAATTTACAAAGAAAATATTTATTGGAGGGTCTTTATTATGAAAAAAGGAAATTCATTACTTCAAGAATTAAAAGGTCATTTGATGACTGGTATTTCATATATGTTACCACTAATTATAGGAGCATCTTTAGTTGTTGCAGTGCCAAAACTTATAGGACTAGCTGTTGGTATAACTGACTTTGGGCCATATAAGGATGCAACTGGATTTTATCATATTTTATACTTAATAGAACAATCAGGTTGGGTAGGAGTTGGTATGGTTAATACTATACTAGGTGGATTTATTGCTTATTCAATTGGTGAAAAACCAGCTATGGCGGCAGGTTTTATTGGAGGACTTATTGCAAGTAATACAAAGGCAGGTTTCTTAGGTGCAGTTATAGCAGGTTTTGTAGCGGGATATGTTGCTAAATTCATAAAAGAAAAAGTGCAAATTACTGGAGCAGCAGCTTCAATGGTTCCACTTATAATTTTACCACTTATAACTGTTGGAATAATTGCTATTTTAATGGGAGTAATATTATCAGGACCGTTAGCAGCTATAAATACATCTCTTATTGAATGGATTAAGGCAATGACTGCAAATGGAACAAACGTTGTTATACTAGCTGTGATTTTAGGTGCGATGATTGGATTCGATTTAGGTGGACCAGTAAATAAGGCAGCATGGATGGCTGGAAATGTATTACTTACAGAAGGTGTTTATTTACCAGCAATATTAATTAACTGTGCAATAGTTATACCACCATTAGCATATGGTATCGCTACATTCATTAGAAAATCAAGATTTTCAGAATCTTTTAGAGAAGCTGGAAAAGGTAATTTAATCATGGGATTCATAGGAATTACAGAAGGTGCTATTCCCTATACATTATGTAATCCTTTAAAATTAATCCCTGTTAATATGTTAGGTTGTGCAGTTGGAGCTGGTCTTACAGCATTATTAGGAGCACGTGCTATAATGCCTCCAATCGGTGGATTATATGGATTTATTTCAGTTGGATCAGGCTGGGCATATTTAGCTGGAATAATAGTTGGATCACTTGTAATTGCAATATTATCAACTATTCTTGTTGATTTTAATGACAAGGAAGACGTAGCAAGTAATGAAAGTGGAGATAATGAAGAAATAATTTTAGAAATGGAATAAGGAATTTGAGGCTAGCTCAAAATTTACTTTAGTGCAAAGCATAAATAAATAGGAATTAATATTCTTTTTTCTTTATGTAAGTTAATAAGAATTTTGAGGGAGCCTCACTTTATAGGAGGAAATATGAAAAATAAAGTACATGTTGTGCCACATAGTCATTGGGATAGAGAGTGGTATTTTACAACTTCAAGATCAAAAATATATTTAATGAAAGACTTTAAAGATGTTTTAGATACATTAGAAAAGAATGAAGAATTCAAATATTTTATGATTGATGCACAGGCATCTTTATTAGATGATTATTTAAAATGGATGCCGCAAGATGAAGAAAGAATAAGGTTATTAGTTAAAAAGGGAAAATTGATAATCGGACCTTGGTATACTCAAACAGATCAACTTGTTATATCAGGTGAATCAATAGTTAGAAATTTATATTACGGAATTGAAAGATGTAAAGAATTTGGTGATTATATGAAAGTTGGATATGTGCCGGATTCTTTTGGTCAATCAGCTCAAATGCCACAGATCTATAATGGATTTGGAATAAAAGATTCACTATTTTGGAGAGGAGTTTCTGACGATATGGTGGATTCAACAGAGTTTAACTGGAAAGGCTCTGATGGAACTGTAGCTTTTGCTGTGCAAATTCCTTTCGGATACTATTGTGGTGGAAATATTCCAGAAGAAGAAGAGGATTTAAAGAAATATTTAAATGAGCAGATAGGAAAATTAAAAGAAAAAGCAAGTACTAATAATGTATGCCTACCAAATGGTTTTGACCAAGCTCCAATAAGAATCAATCTTCCAGAAATACTAGAAAAGGCAAATGCTATAGATAAAGATAATGAATATATTATAAGTAGTATTGAAAATTATATTGAAAGTGTTAAAGCAGAGAGAAGTGACTTTAAAGAACTTGAAGGAGAGTTTGTTAATGGAAAACATATGAGAATCCATAAATCAATTTTCTCATCAAGGTCTGATTTAAAGATCATGAATAATCACTTAGAAAACTATATAGTAAATGTGGTTGAACCAATTTTAGCTATGAGTTATTCATTAGGAAATGATTATCCTCATACGACAATGAAAGATATATGGAAGCTGATGTTTGAAAATGCGGCTCATGATAGTATTGGAGCATGCAATAGTGATACAACTAATGAAGATGTTTATATGAGATACAAACAGGCAAGAGATTTATCGACAAACTTATTAGATCTTCATATGAGATTAGTAGCAACTAAGATTAAAAATAATAATGAGGAAATTACATTAACTTTATTTAATGCTTATCCTAAAAATAGGTCAGAAGTTATTGAGTTTGAGGCTTTTATTCCAGAAGAGGATTTTATAATTAAAAATAAAGAAGGAAAAGAGCTTAAATATGTTATAAAATCTAAGGAAGACATAACTGATTATGTTTTAATGCAGACTATAAGATTGAATCCAAGTAAAAAGATTTATATGCCAGATAAGGTATATAGGGCTAAGATAGCACTTAAGGCTGAAGATGTACCAGCTGTAGGATACACACAAGTAGTATTTGAGTTAAACAAGAAAAACAACCTTTCGGTGAAGGACGAACTAGGAAATACAATAGAAAATAAGTATTATAAAATTTCCGCAAATGAAGATGGTTCTATTGATATTTTAGATAAGAGTTCTAACAGGTTTTATTCAAAGCAAGCTGTTCTTGAGGAAAATGGAGATGATGGAGATTCTTATAACTATTCTCCACCAAGAAAGGATTTAATAGTATCTTCTTTAGCATTTAAATCAGAAACTAAGGTATTGAAATCTGAAATACAAGAAGAATTAATAATAAAATATTGCATGAAAATTCCAGCTTCTTTAGAAGAAAGAGCAGATGGAAATGTTTCTGTGGATATGCCTGTAGAAATGGTAATTTTGTTAGACCATGATAAGGATATAATAAGCTTTAAAGTTGAGATAGATAATAAAGCCTTATCGCATAGAGTTAGAGTGTTATTTAATACTGAAATTGCATCAAAATTATCAATTGCGGATCAGCAATTTGGAATAATAAGCAGAAAAACTGTATTAGAAGAAGATATAAAGCTTTGGGAAGCAAATCAAGATCAATGGCAGGAAAAACCTATAACAATAGAACCAATGCAAAGCTTTGTAACATTAGAAAATGGACAAAGAGGTTTAGTTGTAATAACTGAAGGAGTTAGAGAATATCAGATAATCGGGGATAATTTAGATACTATAGCTTTAACGCTATTTAGAAGTTTTGGATTTATGGGAAGAGAAAATCTACTATATAGACAAGGTAGAGCTTCTGGTGAAAAAATAGTAGAAACTCCAAATGCACAATTATTAGGAAGTCTAAAGTTTGATTTTAGTATCCATATTTATAATGATGAATTTGATAAAGCTAATATTGCAAGTTTAGCAAAAAGATATTTAACTCCAATTCAAGTATATGAATATGCTGATTTCTTAAATGGAAGAATGATATTTGCTTTTAGAGATGAAGAAAAAACATATGAAAATAGTTATAGCTTATGTGAATTTGAAAATGAAAATTTTGCATTAAGTTCAATTAAAAAAGAGGAAAATGGTAAAGGATTAGTTATTAGAATATTTAATCCAATGAAGAGTGAGGCTACAAAAGGAAAAATAACATTTAGTAAGCAATATAAAGATGCTTATTATGCAATGCTTGATGAAAGTTACTTAGAAGAAAGCGAAATTTCAATAGAAGATAGGAGCATTACTCCTAAGTCATTGAATCACTGTAAAGTACAAACTATAGTAATTAAATAATAAATTTAAAGGTATTTAGGTACATTCAAAAAACAAGTCCATTTGCTAGACTATTTTGGAATTGTTATTTATTTTCATGTGCCTTAAGGAAATTAAAAGGTTGAATAAAATATGTTCAACCTTTTAGCTTAATAAGGAATATAAAATTTGATGAGTATTAGATTGGGAGGAGATAGTATTGTCTTATTCAATTGGAATTGATATTGGAGGAACAAATTTAAGAGTTGCTATTGTTTCAAAGGAAGGAAAAATAATAGAAAGCTATAAGACTGAAAATGAAGTGTTAAAAGGAGCATCTTATAATTTAGATAAGCTGGTTAATCACATTAAAACAGTGTGGAAGGATTATGAAATTGAAAAAGTTGGAGTTGGAGCACCAGGGCCATTAGATTTAAATATAGGAAGAATAATTAATCCGCCAAACTTAAAAGGATGGGAAAACTTTAACGTAGCAGAATATTTGAATGAAAAATTAAAGATGCCTGTTAAAGTGAACAATGATGCAAATGTAGCAGGTCTTGCAGAAAGTTTATTTGGAAATGCTAAAGAATGTTCATCTGTATTTTATATAACCGTTTCAACTGGAGTTGGAGGGGCACTGATTATGGATGGAAAAATAATAAATGGGGCTCATAGCCAAGCTGCTGAAATACACAATATGATTATAAATGAAGATAAATACAGTCATTCTGGATTAAATAAAGGTGGTTTAGAAGGGCAATGTAGTGGAGTGAATATAGCAAGAATAGCTTCTGAGATTTATAGAAGAAAAATAAATACTAAGGAAGTATTTGAATACTATGATGATAATGATGAAAGAGCTGTTAAAGTGATAGATGATTGGATAAACAATATTTCTATAGGAATTGCAAATATCATTACAGTAATAGATCCAGAGGTTATAGTTATTGGAGGTGCTGTGTTAATATACAATCCGTATTTATTGCCTAAAATTATTGAGTGCGCTAAGAATAAAGTTTCAAATACTAATGTGATAGATATACGAATAGCTAAAATGGGTGATGATGCAGGCTTAATTGGAGCAGCAATGCTGTAAAAAATTAAGTCATATCCTAATAAAGTACAAGTTATGATATGCTTAATGCTGTAAATAATCATATATATGGATACTAATATTCACTAAGTATTTCCTTTCTAGTGCAGAAATTAATATCTTACATTGATTGCATTATTGAGTGCTTCAAATTTTCTTTCTGTAATAATGAGATAAGGAAATGAACAATTTACGGAGTTTCAAAAATGAAACTATTTTGAGAAATAAGATAGGCCAATATTAAAAGAGAAACTATGTTATTTGAGTTTAAATAGTAAAATATTTAGGATAGAAAATATTAGTGGTGCGATTTTAAAAAATTGTGAGGGGTCGTGAAACACGACATGGGGTAGTTATTCCTCCGATAATAAGCTTACATAATATTTATGTGATGAAGGAATTCTCAATTAATATGATGTTAAAGATATCTGTGGAGAAATTGATTAAATAGTTGATAACTATGTGAATAAAACCACTAATATTGTGGATAATTTTACCTTTGAATAAATTTGAAATACTTTAAATAAAATACTGATGGAATTATAAAAGGGGTTTTTTAGAAGTGTATATCTCATAAGGAGGTGTATGAAAATGATAAATTTTATAATAGCTGTAGGTCATACTGCAAGTGGAAATATTGGGCGTGGAGAGTTATTCATAGGTTAGATGAAAATAATTGTGTGAGGCAAATTGGGACTATAGAGGTAGAATACTTACAAGAAAAAGGATATGGTGTTAATTTGCTGAGAGTAGATAAAAGTAATAGTTATAATTGTGAGGATTGTTTTACGCGAGCAAATGAAGCCAATGAAATAGCTAAGACAACAGACATTGAACTATATGTAGAAATTCATATTAATGCAGGGGGAGGAAGTGGTCCTAAAGTATGTGTAACTGGAAAATCAGAAGTGGCTAATCAATATGCAGCAAAGATAATTAGTGCCTTAGCGAATACTCTAAATTTACCTAATAGAGGAGTAAAGACACGAAATCTTATTGTACTTAATAGAACTGTAATGCCTGAAATCTTAGGTGAGTGTTTATTTCAAGTAATAGGAAATATTCATCAGCATTAAAAATAACTCTATATATTCTAGGTAATAGACTACAATATATAGAAAGAATAATCTCTATTAGATAATATTGATATTCTGCTAAAAATATGATAATATAACATATATATCAAAGAATTGACAAAAAATATATATTATATAATTGGAGCTATGAAAAATTCTTTTATTTGGGCACTTTAAGAATTGGGAGCTAGTTGTGCAACCGACCAATTAAAACTAATTATTAATCTATTAGTTTTGATTGGTTTTTATTTTTATAGACAGTTAAACTTTTAGCATGTTTATATATAGTTATTTTTTAGAAAGGAGTGAATTTTAATGGATACCTTTATAGCAAGACAACCTATATTTAATAGAACGAATGAAGTTGTTGCCTACGAACTTTTATTTAGGAATGGATATAATAATTTTTATAGTAATACTAATGGTGATGAAGCTACATTAAATGTTATAGCAAATTCATTTTATACATTTGATTTTAAGAGCATTACAGATAACAAGAAAGCTTTTATTAATTTTACTGAAGAATTAATAAAGGAAGAAATAGCAACAGTCCTTCCAAGTGAACATGTTGTAATAGAAATTTTAGAAAATATAGAACCAAGTGATGAACTTGTAAGTGCGTGTAAATTATTAAAGAAGAAAGGATTTATTATAGCACTAGATGATTTTGTATTCGATAATAAATATACTAAGTTGGTACAGTTAGCTGATATTATAAAAATAGACTTTAAAATTACTAAGGGCGTAGAGAGAGAAGAAGTTTTTGAATTGCTTAAAATAAATAGCAAAATAAAATTTCTAGCTGAAAAAGTTGAAAATAAAGAAGAATATGATGAGGCTTTAAAGCTTGGGTACACATACTTTCAAGGATACTATTTTAGCAAACCAATTGTATTATCAACGAAAAGTATTCCGGCAAATAAAGACACAGGGTTAAAAATTCTAAAGTTAATAAATAAAGATGACTTTGATTTCAACCATTTGGAAGCTTTAATAATAAAAGATTTAGGATTATCGTATAAGCTTACTAAATTAATTAATTCATCTGCATATGGTATTAAGAATAAGGTAAGTAATATCAAATATGCTATTACTCTTTTAGGAAAGAAAGAAATCATAAAATGGCTTTATATAGTTTTATTAAATGATTTAAAAGAAAATGATACAAATGAAGTAGTAAAGGTTTCTCTGCAAAGAGCAAAAATGTGTGAGCTTATATGTCATATGAGTACATATAAAGAGAAGAATAATTCAGCATATATGGTAGGTTTGTTTTCAGTTATGGATGCAGTTTTGAATTGTCCAATTGAAGTTATTATAAAAGAACTATATCTATCAAATGAAATTAAAGAAGGACTTATTGAAGAGACTAATCCGTTAAACAAGATGTTAAAATTAACTATCAGTTATGAAAAAGGACAATGGGAAGATGTTATGTTTTATGCAAAAGAAATAGAAATAGCTCATAAAAAACTTGCAGAAGCATATTTAGAATCAGTAAGGTGGGCAGATGATGTACTGCAATAAACTTACCGAAATGAGTAGCATACTTTTGTTCCAGTTTCTAAGGAAATTTTATGGGATATTCTAAGAACAAAAGTTGTGCCCAAAATGCTAGACTCAAAGACAAGCTCTGAACTAGCACATTTGGAACAATATAAAGGAAATTTGACTCACTACCAAAAAAATCCTTATAAGAGATTTCTTATCAAATGTCTGATAAACTAGATCATTATATGTGGTCTAGATATTATGAGGCTTTTCTATGTAGTATTGCTTTTGAGAAAAAGTACAATACTACATTTGAGGAAGCCTTTATTTTTTATAAAAGAAAATGGGTACGTAAAAATTGAAAATTCAAGAATTAAAAAAATTGGTGGGAAATGAGGTATTGACATAAAGTTAACTTTACCCCTTATGATAGAGTTATAAATAGAGTTAATCTGAAGTGATGATCACACAGTGAAGAAAGGAGAGCTTTATGACTTATACGATTAGTCAGGTTGCTGAGAAAATGGGGGTTACTGTTCCAACCCTGCGTTATTATGATAAAGAAGGGCTAATGCCATTTGTAGATAAGAAGGCGGATGGAACCAGAGTTTTTAAGGATGAAGATTTTCAGGGGCTGGAGATCATAACATGCATGAAAAATTCTGGAATGCCAATAAAGGATATAAAGAGATATATGGATTTGTGTGGAGATGATAGCACGCTTAAGGAACGTCTGGATATCTTTCATGAAAGAAAGGAAGCCGTTCAAAAGCAGATGGATGAATTAAATAAGGTTATGGAGACCATAAAGCATAAGATATGGTATTATGAGACAGCAATTGAGGCTGGTACAGAAGAAATCCATATGCAAAACAAATAGCAATAAGTAAGGCGATGAAATTATATAGACTGCAAGTTATCTTAATCTTAATATATTATAGAAGTCTTGAGACTGTAAGATGACTGAGCAGTTTCATGTAAATAAATAATATCACCATGTTATTAAAGATGGGGAATTTCTAGAAATAAGTATTGACCTGAAGTAGACTTAAGGGATTATAATCTACTCATTAGAGTAGAATAAAATCTTTACATAATTCAGGAGGTATTGGAAATGACAATAAAAGAAGCAGCAGAAAGAACTGGGATATCAATTGATAATCTGCGTTATTATGAAAGAATCGGTTTGATTCCAGAAGTTCCGAGAACTGAATCAGGAATTAGAGATTATGATGAAATGTCAATACACTGGATTGAGTTTGCTATGAGGTTTAAGAAAGCAGGGGTGTCGCTTGAGGCTATCCGTGAATATATCCAGCTTGCCATGCAAGGAGAGTTTACTAAGGAAGCAAGACGAGATATATTACATGAAGCAAAAACAGGATTAGAAAAAAAACTGCATGATATAAATGAAGCAATGGATGTTATTAATTATAAAATTGATACTTATGATAGGAAGTGTGAACCTGTTACAAATGAACTGATAGCTTCGTGGAAAGCGAGTAAAAAAGAAAAATAGAGAATTTCTAAAGTGGAAGATAAAAGAAATATATATATCAGAATATATGAAAAACCTCTTTTTTTGCAGTATAAATATGTTGTAAAGGAAGAGGTTTTTTTGCAATAGAATAAGAAATTATAAAAGATTGATAAGAAAGTATAAAAAATTATAAAAGTACTTGACCTTGAGCCGGCTTAAGGTCTTATAGTCAGTATATCAATAAAAACAAATACAATTAATTGTATTTGTTTTTAATTTGGAGGGAGAACAACAATGAAAGTAACAGTTATTACAGGAAGTCCACGTAAGAAAGGTACATCTGCCTTATTAGCAGATAAATTTATAGAAGGAGCAAAGGAAGCAGGACATGATGTATTGCGTTTTGATGCAGCATTTGAAGAGGTAAAACCATGTTTAGCATGTGATTATTGTGCAAGCCATGATGGGGAGTGTGTACGTAGAGATGCAATGAATCCATGGTATGAAAAATTAATAGGTTCAGATATGGTAGTATTTGTGACACCATTATATTACTATGCAATGTCAACACAGATAAAAGTAGTTATTGATCGTTTCCATGCAAATAATGCAAAATTAAAAGGTAATAAAAAAGCAATGATTCTTGCAACATCTTATGGAGCAGATGATTGGACAATGGAGGCATTGGAGAAAAATTATGAATCAATACTTCGTTTTATGAATTGGGAAGATGCAGGAAAGTTATTTGCAACTGGATGTCCTGTAAGAGAAATGATTGAACAAAGTAATTTCCCGAATAAAGCATATGAATTAGGAAAATCCATATAATAGTTGAATATAAATAACAGAGAAGAGGAGAGAAAAACATGCCAGTAATTACTTTAGAAGCAGGAAAATTAAATAAAGAACAAAAAAGCCAATTGGTTAAAGAGTTTACAGCCACAGCATCAAAGGTTATGAATGTACCTGAACAGGCATTTATAGTTTTATTAAAGGAAAATGAGCAAGGTAACATAGGAATTGGCGGACAGCTTTTATCAGAAAGAAAGTAATGTTTAAAACCATCAGATTAAAAAAAATCTGATGGTTTTTTGAACTTGTTTCATTAAAATGAAATCTTTAATAGAGAATTTAATCTTAAAACTAATATGGATAACTATTCCATACATGAAAAAATTGGATTATAATGGATTAAGTAGTCAAATAAAGGATGATAAGACTTTGTTTGATTTCGGAGGATTTTTCGAAGATAGATTGGAGTGGACATCATTAAAAAATAGTGAGAATATATATTCTTTTAATGGGGGTAAATGTGAAAAAAACAAAATTAATTGTTATGTTAGTAATCTTATTAGTTATATGCTTAGTAGTTACAAGAGCAGTATTAAAATTTCAATATAATAAATCAAATAATGAATTGAATAGTAAGATAGAGGAAATTATTGATAAATTGCCAATTAGCAAAGTTGATGTTCCAGATGAAAGTTCAAAAGTTGATAAAAATGAAAATGGAGTGGCTGATCCTATAGATATAGTAAATTGTGCGAGAAAGGAAGCAGATCAGGAAACTGTATATAAAGATGCATATTATGTAGGAGGATATCCACCAGATGGTGAGGGAGTCTGTACTGATGTAATATGGAGAGGATTTAAAGGAATAAATGTATCAATAAAGGATTTAATAGATAAAAATATTAAAGAAAATATGGCTCAATATAAGGGAGTAAACGGAAAGCCGGATCCAAATATTGATTTTAGGAGAGTTTTAAATCAAGATGTGTTTTTTAAAAAGAATTGTATTAATTTAACAACAGAATTTAAGGAAGATGATATCAATAATTTAAAAGAATGGCAGCCGGGAGATATAATAGTTTTTATTGAGGGATATGAACATATTGGTATCATTTCAGATAAAAGAGATGAGGATGGCATTCCTTATGTTATTCATAATTCTCGTCCACATGCATCAGAGGCTAAATTAAGCTGGTTTCATAATCCGATTCATGGGCATTACAGATGGAAATATTAGTAGTATCATCAATGAATTCTAAGTTATTATACTGTGCAATTATTTAAAGACATCAATATATAAATGGTAGTGAATTATTAGTAGGTTATTATGTTACATAATATAGATGTTAGAGGTGGGGAATGAAGAAAAAAATACTTTTAATAACACCTGAAAATGAGGAAATTAATAGATTTAGAAAAAGTCAATTTAACAATTTTATTCAGATTACTATGCCATATTTAGCATCTTTTATAGATGAAAATAAATATGAAATAACTTTAGTAGATGAATATAATCAAAAAATTCCCTTTGAAGAAAAATTTCATTTGGTTGCAATAACGATAAATACATCAAATGCTACTCATTGTTATGATATCTCTAAGAAATTTAGGGGTAAAAATACTAAAGTTGTAATGGGGGGACCTCATGCTACACTATTACCAGAAGAGGTAAAGAAACATTGTGATTATATAATGGTTGGAGAAGGCGAAATTATATGGCCTGAATTTTTAGAGGATTTCTATGATAATAAAGCAAAATCAGAATATGTTTGCAAAGAAGTACCAAGCCTTAAAAATATGCCAATAGCAAGAAGAGATTTAATTCATAAGAGATATTTTACAAAAGGGGCAGTTATTTCTTCAAGAGGATGCCCTTATAAATGTAGCTATTGTAATTTAAAGCAGATTTATTGTGAGCCGTTTAGGACTAGGCCTATTACAGAAGTAATTTCTGAAATAAGGACTATGAAAAGTAAATTTTTTGTGTTTTGGGATGATAATTTTTTTGGAGATATAAATTATACAAAAGAATTATTGATGGAATTGAAAAAACTTAATAAAAAGTGGGCAGCACAGGTAACCTTAGAAAGGTGCAAAGATGAAGAATTATTAAAATTAGCTAAAGAGGCTGGGTGCGTATACTTTTTTGTTGGAATAGAATCTTTTTCACAGGAAAGTTTAGGGAGTGTAAATAAGGGCATAAATGATGTAAATAAATATAAAAGTATAATAGATAAAATTCATAATAATGGTATTTGTGTACAAGCGGGAATAATATTTGGATTTGATACAGATAAAAAGGATGTATTCAAAAAAACATTAGATGCTTGCAATGAGCTAGGGATAGATGGGGCTACTGTAAGCATATTGACTCCTTTACCTAAAACACCAGTATACTCTCAGCTAAAAGAAGAAAATAGATTAATTACAGGAGATTGGAGCCATTACAATGGAAAAACTAGAGTAGCTTTTATTCCTAAAAATATGAGTAGAGAAGAATTGTTTGAAGGTTATATGTGGTTTAGGAGAGAGTTTTATTCTTTAAAATCTATTTATAGGAGAATGAGAAAATCTAAAACAAATATAATCTATAACTTAATCGTAAATTGGGGATATAAGATAAGCCTTAGTGGCACAAAAAATAAGTTTGAGTATTGTGAATGATTCCGTTAATGAGCAAATAGTTGATAATTATGTGGATAAAACTACAGGGGGTGTGAATAATTTCAATTTTTAACAAATAAATTAAGTGTTAATTAGCGCTGAACGTAAAATATAATTTTATACTTTATAATTAATTTAACTGGAACGTAAATAAGTTACTTACTTTAATATAGTAAGTATGATAGAATAATCATAGGTGGTGATTAGATATGGAAAAATTTCATATGTGCCCAAGGTTTGAAAATGCATTTGAACTGTTAGGAAAAAGATGGACCGGATTGATTATAAGAACATTATTGAATGGACAAAATCGATTTTCAGATATAGAAGACGCAATTCCTAATATGAGTGCTCGTATGCTTACTGAAAGGTTTAAGGAATTGGAGAAGGAAGGAATTATTCTAAGAAAGGTTTATCCTGAAACTCCAGTACGTATAGAGTATGAATTAACAGAAAAGGGGCGAGCGCTTCAAAGTGTTATGGATGAAATTCAAAAATGGGCAGAAAAATGGACTTAATTAAAATAATACATAACTTATAAAGAATCTTCTGTTGATTAAAATAGAAGATTCTTTATTTTTTTAATAGGTTGTTGAATAAACAGAATTTGTAAAAAATAAATAAGTCATTCCTTTATGATATAATAATTTCGCGAAAAACCTAAATATATCACATAAGGAATGACTCAAATATGATTATATCATTAAATAT
>Ga0209281_1001229_pt1 | contig 17082 bp, 15 predicted proteins | sample MedtruBG_FD_187514 | JGI IMG/M metagenome (GOLD analysis project Ga0209281, IMG submission 187514) | Root nodule microbial communities of legume samples collected from California, USA - Medicago truncatula BG (SPAdes) (version 2) | ecosystem: Host-associated > Plants > Roots > Nodule | place... | reverse complement strand
GCGTGGGCTCGATGGTCGAGAAGCTTGTGGCCAACCGCTCCGGAAAACTGAAATCGGCAGTTTTGTCCAACGGCGAAACAGTTCCATGCGACCTGGCGGTGATCGGTGTCGGCGTCACGGCGAATACCGAGCTTGCCAAGGAGGCGGGATTGGAAGTCCAAGTCGGCATCCGCACCGATTCGGCGCTGCGTGCCTCTGCCGACGGTGTCTACGCATGCGGAGATGCGGTCTCTTTCTGGCATCCGTTGTTCGAGCGCTATGTACGCGTCGAGGCCTGGCAGAATGCGGAGGACCACGCACGGGTCGTGGCGTCTCAGCTTCTCGGGCAGGACATGGTCTGCGACACCGTGCCCTTCTTCTGGTCGGACCAGTATGAGTGGTCGATGCAGATTGCCGGCATTCCCTATTTCGGCAGTCAACTCGTCACGAATACCGTGGAAGAGGCCAAGATCCTTTACCACCTCGATGCCCGCGGCCGCCTCGTCGCCGCGACCGGCCTGGGCCATGACAGGCTCATCGGCAGGAAGATCGCCGAGGCGCGCCGGCTGATCAAGCGGCGCGCCCGGCCGAACCCGCAGATGCTGAAGACAGGGCAGATTCAGTTGGAGGATGGCTAGGCGGCCGTTGCCGCGGAACCGCGCCCGCAACGATCTCTAGCCCGGGTCGAAATTCGCGAACCAGGAGGCGCTTCGGAGCCAGTCTCGTTGCGACGTCAGGATTTCTGCGCGTTGCCCGGAAGTAGACTTTGCGGCTCTCCGATTTCTACCGCATGCCTGTCTGGATCAAAGAAGCGGAACACTCGCTGCCCCCATGCTTGACGCTCTATGGGATGTATCATTTCCACGTGCGGTGCGATGTTTTCGAAGGCCGCCTCGATGTCCTCATGTTCGAAATACAACAGGAGATTTCGTCGCCCATAGGGTTCTTCCGCAACAATCGCCTTTCCCCAAATGGTTTCTTCAAGTGAACTACCCTCGTGGATCGCAAAGCCGGTCTCAAAAAGGACGAAGTTTCCGAAGTCCTCCAATACCTTCAGACCCAGTCTCTTCTGGTAAAAGTCCTTGGAGCGATCGATGTCTCGGACGAACGGGATCGGGTTGATAAAGCGCATTGGACTCCCCGTGTAAGTGCAAAGTCGCCCGGATCGGCTTCGCGCCGTAACAGCGCGCAACGGATGGTGCTTCCGCACATCTTACTGGCTGTGTCCTACACGACAACTGAACCGCAGCCTTGGACGCGACGAGGGGCCGAAACTGTGAACTGTTGCACCTTTTCCAGTCTTGCGAATGACAATTCGAGTGCGGAGCGTTTAGCTCCGGAGGGAGAAAGTGAATGGGATTTCCCCTTTTCAGAACGGAAGGAAGCAGCGATGGCGACCGCACACAAACTCGAGCGGCTGACGAAATGGGCATCACGTCCGGAATGGCACGAGGCGATGGAGAACTTGCTCGACAGCCATGTCTTCCTGGTCACCGGACGTTACGACCTCGACCTCGATGAGCTTGCGGATATTATCGGAGAGACTGCTGTCATGAACCTTTGGGCGTGCACGTTCGAAGACATGCTCTCGCGCGATTTCGACGGGCGCAATCTTGCCGAAGACTATCTCAAGCGCCGGGGCTGGAAGGAGAGTGCCAGCAACCGCGCCTATATCAAGGCATTGAGCGATGCGCGCATGAGCCTCTACGAAGTCAGCGGTATCAAGCGGGGTCAAGGCTTTTTCGCGCGCGATCTTATGCGCGGCGGCGAGCCGGTCTGGGTCAATGAGGGGTTGAGGACCCATGACCTCGCCGAGGGGGATCGGCTGGCTGCGCGCATCGTCGAGGTCAACGGACGCGCGGAGCTCGGCTTGGCTACCTTGTGGTTTTCGCTGGTGGCGAGCGAAGAGGTCATCGAGACTTTCGAGGAACTGAAGAACCTGAGCCGGAAGGAAATGGCCGGCATGATGACCGGCCTGGTCGAAGCCCTGGAGGCCGAGGGCGGTATGGCCGATGCGGTGGACGGGATCAGCCTCGAAGAGTTCAAACAGGCAATCGCTGGGGATGCCGGGGACGCGTCGGACGAGCCGATGGGAATCGAAGCCATTCTCGCATCCAGTCCCGAACAGTTCACCAATATCTGGCTGGAGCATATGCTGGACAGGCTCCTCGGCCCGCCGTCGGGTCTGGAGGACGATGCCGACGAGCCTGAAGAGATCGACGACCGAAAATAGGAAGGTGCGCGCGGCAGGCGCATGCGATCACGTCCGTGGTTTCACGCCGGATCGGCCTGAAACCACGGATACGTTATCCGGCCCCGGTTACGTCCGCGGCTTCAGGTTTTCCGGGTCGTAGAGCGGCTTGTAGCCGACGCCGGCGACCTCGACCGGGTAGGTCTCGGCGAAATACTCGACATTGAGCTTGCGTCCGACCTGGCAATGGGACCAGGGCAGATAGGCGAGCGCTATGTTCTTCCCGATCGTCGGACCGTAGGCGATGGAAGTGGTGTAGGAGCGGCGGCCGAGTTCGTCCACCAGCACCTCGCCGGTCTCCGGGTCCATGACCGGCAGGTTGCCGACCGGGTAGCGCTTCACGCCGTTCCTGTCGGTGTTCTCCGTCATGACGAGCGTGCAGAGCATGGCGGGCTGGTGCTCGCGCGCCTTGTACTCCAGATGCTTCGCCTTGCCGCGGAAGTCCGCTTCCTTGACCTTCGGACGGGCAAGGTCGGCCTCGATAAGGTTGTAGTGGGTGAGAAGATCCGCGTTCTGCAGGCGGAGGCTCTTTTCCATGCGGCGCGAGTTCGCATAGGTCTCGACGCCGAAGGCCATGACGCCGGTGGCGCGCAGCGCATCCCAGACGGCCAGGCCGTCCTCGTATTTCATGTGCAGTTCCCAGCCCTGCTCGCCGACATAGGAGATGCGGAAGGCGGAGACCGGCCTGCCGGCGATCTCGATCTGCTTGATCGAGGCGAAGGGGAAGTTCTCAGGATCGAGGCCCGCCGGTTCCGCCACCACCTTCTTCAGCGTCTCGCGGGCATTCGGGCCCCAGATGCCGATGGTGACGAACTTCTCCGAAACGTCCGTGATGGTGACGTCTAGGCCCCGGTCTTCCGCGACACGGCGCATATAGTGGAAGTCGCGCGGGCCGGCATCGGCGCCGTTCACGAGGCGGCAGCGGTCGGCCATGCGGAAGACGGTGAAGTCGGCCCGCACCATGCCCTCGTCATCGAGGAAGTGGGTGTAGATGCCCTTGCCGATATTGCCGTCTCCACCGATCTTTGCGGCGCAAAGCCATTCGAGAAGCTCGACGTGGTCCGGGCCCTCAATGTCGACCATGTGGAAGTGCGAGAGGTTGACGATGCCGCAATCCTCGCTCATCGCCAGATGTTCGGCGTTGGAAACGCGCCAGAAGTGGCGGTTGTCCCACTCGTTCTCGCGTACCGGAATGCGGTTGCCGTATTTTTCGAGCAGGTGCTCGTTGGCGGCATAGCCGTGCGCACGCTCCCAGCCGCCGAGTTCCATGAAGTAGCCGCCGAGCTCCTTCTCGCGCTCGTAGAAGGGTGAGTGCTTGACGTTGCGGCCGCTGGCATAGGGCTCGCGCGGATGCACGGCCGGGAAATAGATCTTCTGCGCCGCCTCGAAGCAGCGGCCTTCGATGAACTTCTCTTCGAGCTGGTGCGGATAGAAGCGGGCGTAGTCGATCGAGGCGTGGTCGGTATGGGTGCGCCCGTCCGTCATCCAGTCGGCGATCAGCTTGCCGTAGGCCGGGCCGTCCTTCACCCAGATGGCGACGCAGTACCAGAGGCCGCGCACCTTCTGGCTCTCGCCGCAGGAGGGGCCGCCGGCAGCCGATACCTGCAGCAGGCCATTGAAGGAGTGGCCCTCGTTATAGCCGAGCTCGCCGAGGATCGGCGTCAGTTCCATGGCGCGCTCGAGCGGCTCGATGATCTGCTCCATATCGAGGTCGCGCTGCGAGGGCGACAGGCGTGCCTCGTGCTTTTCGAGAATGTCGCGCGGATGGCAGAGGCGCGGATTGTCGGTCTCGTAATAGCCCCATTCGATCTGGCCGCCCTCGGTGGTCTTGGGGTCGCCAGTGTCGCGCATATAGGCCGAGTTGCCCTGATCGCGCAGTAATGGGAAGCCGATTTCCTTGCCGGTGCCTTCGAATTCGTTGTACGGGCCGAAGAAGGTGAGCGGATGATCGACCGGCATGACGGGCAGGTCCTCGCCGACCATTTCAGCGATCAGGCGACCCCATATGCCGGCGCAGACGACGACATGGTCGGCCCTGATCGTGCCGCGATGGGTGACGACGCCCTTGATGCGGCCGTTCTCGACAAGCAGCGCAGTTGCCGGAGTATTGCCGAAGATCTGCAGCTTGCCGGACTTTTCCGCCGCATCGACCAGCTTGCCGGCAACCGTCTGCGAGCGCGGGACGACGAGGCCGGCATCCGGATCGAACATGCCGCCCATCACCTGATCTTCCTCGATCAGCGGGAACAGCTTCTTGATTTCGGCCGGCGAGACATAGTGTGCGCGGGTGCCGAAGGCCTTGGCGGAGGAAAGCTTGCGCTTGATTTCCTCCATCCAGACGTGGTCGCCGGTGCGTGCGACTTCCAGGCCGCCGATGCGGGCGTAGTGACCCATCTTCTCGAAGAAGTCGATCGAATATTGCGTCGTCCAGACCGAGAGATAGTCGTGGCTGGTGGTGTAGCAGAAGTCGGAGGCATGTGCCGTAGAGCCGATATCCGTCGGAATGCCCGACTTGTCGATGCCGACGATATCGTCCCAGCCACGCTCGATGAGGTGGTGGGCGATCGATGCGCCGACGATGCCACCCAGTCCTACGATTACGACCTTCGCCTTTTCCGGAAACTCTGCCATTGATGCGACCCTGGTTAATTTTGAAGCCGGATATTAGAGCCTGCCGCGCCGCGAGTTGAGCCTGTCTACGACATAATCATCGTGCTGCACGACCAGAATGTTGCCGGTGGCGGGCGGGGAAGGCCGCGGCCGCTGGTATGCTCATCTAGCTGATATCGCGAGAAAATACACCCGGCGGGGCGGCGAGGTACAAGCTTTTCCTCGAACAGGGAGTCGGCAGGCTGATGCGTCGCCGAAACGCGACCTTTCGGCAGTCGCTTTTACTCGCCGCCACCGAAGAAGGTGAGGCGCGTGAAGAGGACATAGTTCGATTCCGACACCATCAGCGCCACGAAGACGAGCACCAGCAGCGGGGGCAGAATGATCGCGTAGATCAGCGCCAGGCGCTCCCACGCCATATGCATGAACACGGCTACGATGAGGCCCGCCTTCAGCATCATGAAGATGAGGATCAGCGACCAGCGGAGATAGCCCTGCAGACCGAAGTAATCGACGAGGTATGAAAGAGCGCTGAGGACGAACAGCAGCCCCCAGACCAGGAGGTAGAGCTTGATCGGGTGCTGCTGGTGCTCCGTGTGGGCCGCCGCATGTTGTGCCGGATGTGTTTCCGCGTGAGCCATGATGCCCTCCCTCACCACAGATAGAAGAATGCGAAGATAAAGACCCAGACCAGATCGACGAAGTGCCAGTAGAGGCCGGTTATCTCGACGATCTCGTAGCGCCCCTTGCGGCTGGTGAAGAAGCCGCGCCGCTCCGTTTCGAAATCGCCGCGCCAGACCTTGCGGGCGACGATCAGCAGGAAGATCACGCCGAAGGTGACGTGGGTCCCGTGAAAGCCGGTGATCATGAAGAAGGTAGAGCCGAATTGGGCGGCGCCCCAGGGGTTGCCCCAGGGCCGCACGCCCTCGGCGATCAGCTTCGACCATTCGAACGCCTGCATGCCGACGAAGGCGGCGCCGAAAAGCGCCGTCAGAAGCATGAGCGCCGCGGTCTTGCGCCGGTCGCGGCGGTAACCGTAGTTGACGGCCATGGCCATGGTGCCGCTGCTCGAAATGAGAACGAATGTCATGATGGCGATGAGGATCAGCGGCATGTGCGTTCCGCCGATTTCGAGTGCGAAGACCTCGCTCGGATTGGGCCATGGAACGGAGGTGGACATCCGCGCCGACATGTAGGCAAGCAGGAAGCAGCCGAAGACGAAGGTGTCGCTGAGGAGAAAGATCCACATCATGGCCTTTCCCCAGGAGACATCCTTGAAGGTGCGCTGGTCGGAGGCCCAGTCCGACGCGAGCCCCGCCAGACCGGCGGGGCGCGGGAGCGTTTCTGCGGCGGGCTTCTTCATCGGTGCAGACATGTTCAGCGGTTCCTATGTCAGCAGTTGGCGGCAGAACTCGATCACGCCGCTGGCCCAGCCGGCAAAGAGAGCGAAGAGAACCAGCCAGACAATCAGCATGAAATGCCAGTAGATGGCGCAAAGCTCGATCGACAGGCGCGTTCTGTTGCCGAGCGGTGTTTGCGAGGCATGTGCGGTTACCCGGCCGAGAGCGAAAAGCCCCCCGATGATGTGCAGGCCGTGCATGCCCGTAAGCAGATAGAAGAAGCTGTTGGCCGGATTTCCGGCGAGGAAATATCCGGCGTCCGACAGCGCACGCCAGGCGAAGAGCTGACCCGCCAGGAAAGCGAGGCCAAGGGCGAGCCCGGCCAGGAGACCGATCCGGGCTGCCTCGTCGTTCCGCCGCTCTGCCTCAACCTTTGTCCAGTGCAGGGTGATGCTGCCGGCGGCGAGGATGCCCGTATTGAGCCAGAGAAGGCCGGGCAAAGGCAGCGCGCCCCAGTCGGATGACGCCATCCGCATGAAATAGGCGCTGATCGCAAGTGAAAACAGCGCGCCGACGACGGCGAGAAATACGCCGAGGCCGATTTTTGCCGGCGGCAAACGTGTTGCGCCCCGGCGGTCGTGGAAGTGACCGACCTCGAGCCAAGGGCGCGATGTCAGGCGCTGCCCTGCGAGCCACCAGGCGATGATGGCGGCGATAGCCGCCAGAAAGAAGGCGACGATGCTCATGAGACGGTCTCGTGACTGAGGCGGCCGGGCGTCGGCTGGTTCTGCGGGATGAAATCTTCCGGCGCGCCGGGGACGCTGTAGTCATAGGCCCAGCGATAGACGACGGGCAGTTCATTGCCCCAGTTGCCGTGAGGCGGCGGCGTCTCGGGCGTCTGCCATTCGAGCGTCGTCGCTCGCCACGGATTGCCCCCGGCCTCCCGGCCATGGCGCAGGCTCCAGGCGAGATTGAAGAGGAACACGATCTGCGCAGCGCCGACGAGAAGCGCCATGACGCTGATGAAGGCGTTGAGCTCGGCGATCGAGGTCGTCACGAAAGACGCTTCGCCGAGCTCGTGATAGCGGCGCGGGACGCCGATGAGGCCGAGATAATGCATCGGAAAGAAGATGGCGTAGGCGCCGATGAAGGTGACCCAGAAATGGATCTGGCCCATCGCCTCGTTGAGCATGCGCCCGGTGATCTTCGGATACCAGTGATAGATGGCGCCGAAGATCACCATGATCGGCGCCACGCCCATGACCATGTGGAAATGCGCGACGACGAACATCGTGTCGGAGAGCGGCACGTCGACGACGACATTGCCGAGAAAGAGGCCCGTCAGTCCGCCATTGACGAAGGTGACGATGAAGGCGAGGGCGAAGAGCATCGGCAGGGTCAGATGGATGTTGCCGCGCCAGAGGGTGAGGACCCAGTTATAGACCTTGATCGCCGTCGGCACCGCAATGATCAGCGTGGTCGTGGCGAAGAAGAAGCCGAAATACGGGTTCATGCCGCTCACATACATGTGGTGCGCCCAGACGATGAAGGAGAGGCCGCCGATGATGACGATCGCCCAGACCATCATGCGGTAGCCGAAGATGTTCTTGCGGGCATGGGTGCTGATGAGATCGGAGACGATGCCGAAGGCGGGCAGCGCGACGATGTAGACTTCGGGGTGGCCGAAGAACCAGAACAGGTGCTGGAAGAGGATCGGGCTGCCGCCGCCATATTGCAGCTGCTCGCCCATTTCGACGATGGCCGGCATGAAGAAGCTCGTGCCGAGCAGCCGGTCGAAGAGCATCATGACGCAGGCGACGAAAAGGGCAGGGAAGGCAAGCAGCGCCATCACCGTCGCGGTGAAGATGCCCCAGACGGTCAGCGGCAGCCGCATCAGCGTCATGCCGCGCGCGCGGCCCTGCAGCACGGTCACGACATAGTTGAGGCCACCCATGGTGAAGCCGATGACGAAGATGATCAGCGAGGAGAGCATCATGATGATGCCCCAGTCCCGGCCTCCGGGCGTGCCGGAAAGTACCGCCTGCGGCGGATAGAGCGTCCAGCCGGCACCGGTCGGTCCTCCGGGCGTGAAGAAGCTTGCGGCCAGGACGATCACGGCGAGCAGATAGATCCAGTAGCTCAGCATGTTGGCGTAGGGAAACACCATGTCGCGCGCGCCGACCATCAGCGGGATCAGATAGTTGCCGAAGCCGCCGAGGAAGAGGGCAGTGAGCAGATAGATCACCATGATCATGCCGTGCATGGTGATGAACTGGTAGTAACGCTCGGCATCGATCAGCTCGAATGTGCCGGGAAAACCGAGTTGCAGCCGGATCAGCCAGGACAGCACCAGCGCCACCATGCCGATGGCGATCGCGGTCATGCTGTATTGAATGGCGATGATTTTGGCATCCTGGCTGAAGACATAGCGCGTCCACCAGCTATGCGGATGATAAAGCTCAACATCCTCGACTTCGGGAGGCGGAAGTGCCTCGCCAATACCGGACCGGACGTCGACCATCATATCTCCTCCCCAGGGGCTACTTCACGGCGCCTCCTACTGCGCCGCTGAGGCGGCGACCGTGGTCGCCGCCGGGCCGAAGCATTCTCGCTCTTCTTTGAAAAGCGCGGATGCTCCAGTTCCTTGTTCGGTCGCAATTCCGGACGGAAAACCGCTACACACTTTTTCTGGAACTGCTCTTGTTTCCGATGATGCGGACAGTTGCGAAAAGGTCTGCTGCTCGGCGAGCCAGGCCTGGTAGTCTTCCTCGGTGTCGACCACGACGGTACCGCGCATCTGCGGGTGACCGACGCCGCAGAGCTCGGCGCAGAGTATCTCGAAGGTTCCGGTCCGCGTCGGCGTCAACCAGAAATAGGTGATCATGCCGGGCACCATATCCATCTTGGCGCGGAATTCGGGGACGTAGAAATCGTGCAGGACGTCGACCGACCGGAGCAGCATCTTGACCGGCTTGCCGACCGGCAGATGAAGCTCCCCGCCTTCGATGATGATGTCGTCCTGCCCGGCGGCGTCGTCCCGATTGACCCCGAGGGTGTTTTCGGGGGCGATATCGCGCGTTTCCGTCGTGCCCAGCTTACCGTCCGCGCCGGGCAGCCGGAAGCTCCACAGCCATTGCTGGCCGATCACCTCCACTTCGGACGCATCCTGCGGGACGGTGACGAACTGGTTCCAGACGAAGAGGCCCGGCGCCAGCATCGCCGCGACACCGAAGGTCGTGCCGGTCGCGAGCCAGCCTTCGAGCCGCCTGTTCTCCGGCTCGTAGGCGGCGGTATTGCCCGGGCGGTGGCGGAAGCGCAGGACGCAATAGGCCATGAACAGGACCACGGCGGTGAAGGCGATGCCGGTGATCCAGAAGGTTATGGTGATGGTATTGTCGATGTAATTCCAATTGGAGGCGATCGGGGTCCACCACCAAGGACTAAGCAAATGGAACAACACTGAGCCGACGGCCAGCAGAACCAGAATCACTACCACGGCCATTCCCTGTCCCTCCCCGCCGTGATCGGCCGTGAGACGAATACTTAAATCCGCAGAGTTCCAATCACAATTATTGCACGAACGGAAAATACTGGCAAATCATCGGGAAGAGATCGAATTCTCACTTCCCGCAAGTATTCCTATTTGGGATGCTGCTTCAGGTAGGCGATCACATTGGCAATCTCCTCGTCCTTCTTGAGGCCGGGGAATACCATCTTGGTGCCTTTGACCTTGGCCCTGGGATTACGGAGATATTCGGCCAGCGTCGCGTCGTCCCAGACGAGGCCACCCTTGCCCGCATCAATCATGGCTTGCGAATATTTGAAGTCAGCATGGGTGCCGGCCGTCCGGCCGATGACGCCTTGCAGCGAAGGGCCGACCTTGTTCTGGTCCTTGTCGATCACGTGACAGGTGGCGCATTTCTTGAAGACGGTGGCGCCGGCCTCGGCATCGCCCTCCTGGGCGAGCCCGGCGACCGGACAGAGCGAGAGTGCCGAAAAAGACAGGGCAGCAAGTGCAATTCGCATGATACTTCCTCAATTTCGCCCGGCGCGGGGCAAGGAAGGCTATCGTCAAATCTGCTTTGGCGGTGCTTGCTTCTCTTAAGGAATGGTGCGCCGGGGCGGTTGATACGTGCGACAGGAAAGAAGCTAGTCCATGCCGTAGAGAAGTCAATTGCTCCTTCTAGGTAAGCCTGAACCTGCTGGGCCGCCATTCGGGGCTTGCGTCAGACGCGTTTGCCCTCCGCATCGAAGAAATGCAGGTGATGAGCGGGGAAGTGGACGGGGATCGTGCCGGACGCCGTCAGGAAGGATCGGTCGTTGGTGAAGACCTTGAAGGCCGCCCGCCCGAGCGAGAGATGCAGGATGATGCCGAAGCCGGTCGGCTCGACCAGGTCGACGCCGGCAAGCAGCGTCTCCGGGCCGTGGCCGGCAAGCACGACATGTTCGGGACGGATGCCGAGCGTCACCTTTGAGTTATTCGAAACGGGCGCGGCCGCGTCGAGCGGAATGCCGATCTCATCCGACATCTCGAAGCGCGGCGCGTCGCCCGCGTGGTAGGCACCCTCGAAGAAATTCATGCCCGGCGAGCCGATGAAGCCGGCGACGAAAAGGTTGGCAGGACGGTCGTAAAGATCGAGCGGGCTTCCGACCTGCTGGACCACGCCGCCATTCATGGCGACGATCCGGTCTGCGAGCGTCATCGCCTCGATCTGATCGTGCGTCACATAGATGGAGGTGGCGCCGAGATCCTTGTGCAGTTTCTTGATCTCGGCGCGCATCTGCTCGCGCAGGCGCGCATCGAGGTTGGAGAGCGGTTCGTCGAAGAGAAACGCCTTCGGCTGGCGCACGATGGCGCGGCCCATGGCGACGCGCTGGCGCTGGCCGCCGGAGAGCGCCTTGGGGCGGCGGTCGAGCAACGGGTCGAGGCCGAGCTTGGCAGCGGCGCCCGCAACGACCGTCGTTATCCTGTCCTTGGCCGTCTTGCGGAGCCTCAGGCTGTAGCTCATGTTCCTGGCGACCGACATATGCGGGTAGAGCGCATAGGACTGGAACACCATGGCGATGTCGCGGTCCTTCGGGGCGAGTTCGTTGACCCGCCTGCCGGCGATGCGGATCTCGCCGCCGGTCACGCTCTCAAGCCCGGCGATCATGCGCAGAAGGGTCGACTTGCCGCAGCCGGAGGGACCGACGAGCACGACGAATTCGCCGTCGCTGATCTTGAGGTCGACGTCGTGCAGCACCGGGTGGGTACCGTAGGACTTCTTGATGTTGGCGATGTCGATGGAAGCCATTGCGTATCAGCCTTTCACCGCGCCGGCCGTGAGGCCCTGGACGAGATAGCGTTGAATGAGGAGGAAGAAGAGGCAGGCCGGTATCAGCGCCAGCACGCCGGCGGCCATCATCTGCCCGAAGTCGACCGAGAATTTCGAAACGAAGGACAGGAGCCCGACCGGGAAGGTCGCCTGCGCGTTGCCGGAGATCAGCATCAGCGAGAAGAGCAGTTCGCTCCAGGCGGCGGTGAAGACGAAGCCGAGGGTGGCGGCGATCCCAGGCAGGGTCAGCGGCAGGATGATCTGGCGGAAAGCGACGAACTGCGTCGCGCCGTCGATCATTGCCGCCTCTTCCAGGTCCTTCGGAATGCCATCGAAGAAGGACTGCATCAGGAATGTCGCGAAGGGAACGTTGAAGGCGGTGTAGACGACGACGAGCCCGGTGAGGCTGTTGGTCAGCCCCAGCGGCGAGAGTATCTTGAAGATCGGCGCGACCAGCATCACCAGGGGAAACATCTGCGTCAGCAGCATCAGCGTGACCAGCCAGTATTTGCCGCGGAACCGGAAGCGCGAGAGCGCGTAGCCGGAGAGCGAGGCGAGGATGGTGACGATGACGGCGGTCGACCCGGAAACGATCAGGCTGTTGCGGAAGAACACCGGGAAGGCGCTGTGCCGCAGCACGAAGTCGAAGTGTTCGAGGCTCGCCCGCGACGGCCAGAGACGAATGCCCTCCGAATAGAGGAGATCGTTCGGCGTGACGGCGACCTTGAGCAGCCAGAAGAGCGGGAAGAGCGCGAAGGCGATATAAGCGAGGACCGCCAGGCGATGGGCAATGGTCAGAAATGCTTGCTTGGCGCGCATGGTTTCAATCCTTGCTCAGGAGCCACTGCCTGAGGATCACGATCAGCAATGAATAGGCGAGGAGCAGCGCCAGCAGGACCAGCGCGATTGCCGAGGCATAGCCGAAATCCAGCCGTTTGAACGCCTGGGTGAAGATGTAGCTTGCGACGATCTGGGTTCGGTCCGCCGGTCCGCCATTGGTCATGACGATGATGAGATCGGCGAAATTGGAGATCCAGACCGTGCGCAGCAGAATGGTGATCGCGATCGTCGGCGCCAGGAAGGGAAGCGTGATCGAAAGGAAACGCTGCAGCGGGCCGGCCCCGTCTATGCTCGCCGCCTCGTAGAGGTCGCGCGGGATCGCCTGGAGTGCTGCGAGCAGGGTGATCGCGAAGAAGGGAATGCCCCACCAGATATTGGCGACGATCGGTCCCCACATGGCAAGCTGGGGATCGGACAGGATGTTGGTCGGCTGGCTCATGATGCCGAGGGCGAAGAGCCAGTGCGGCAGCGGGCCGACGACGGGGTTGAAGAGCCAGGCCCAGTTGAGGCCGGCCAGGAAACTCGGCACCGCCCAGGGCAGGAAGACGAGCGCCTGCGCGATCGCGCGGCCATGGAACGGTTTGTCGAGCAGGAGCGCCAGTATGAGGCCGAAGGCGAATTGCAGGAAGACCGAGGCGCCTGTCCACCAGAGCGTGTTGCGCAGCGATCGGAAGAATGCCTGGTCCTGGGCGAGCGCACGGAAGTGGTCGAGGCCGACGAAACCGCCGGAGAAGGGGTTGAGCAGCTGGATATCGCGGAAGGCGTAGGAGATGCCGAGCACCAGAGGCACGAGCATGACCGTAACGATCAGGATGAGCGCCGGAGCGGTATAGAGATAAGGCGCAGAGGCGTCGGCGATCCGCTTCATCAGCGGCGGACGGGTTGCGGGCAGGCCGTCATGGCGTGCGGCATAGGCCATCGATCGAAATTTCCCCTTTTTTGACCGCCGTTATCGATCGGCGTGCCTTTTCCTGCGTCGGACGACCGGCGGCGGCTGACCGCCGCCGGTGCCTGCGTTACTTCTTGTTTGCGAGGTATTTCTGCTGCGCCTTGGTCAGGTAGTCGGCCCATTGGTTGGCGAGCTCTTCCGGCGTGATGTCGCCGAGCAGGGCCTCCTGGGTCGTCTTGATGGCGAGCGAATCCTTGAAGAAGGCGAATTCTTCGAGATAGGTCGGCATGACCGTCAGCACGACGTCCTTGTCGGCGAGTTCGTCGAACCAGCCCTTGAACTGCGGGCTCGCATAGAAGGGGTCCTTCTCGGCCGACTTATGGACGGGCAGCGCGCCGGTGCGCTTGTTCCACTCGATATTGCCTTCCGGGCCCTCCAGCGTTTCGATCAGCTTCCAGGAGAGGTCCTTGTTCTGGCTGGCGGCAAGAATCGACCAGCCGGCAAAGCCGATCGTGGTAAAGGCCTTGCCGCTCGGCCCCTTGGGCATGGTGGTCACGCCGAAATCCTCCGGCTTCATGCGCTGGGCGATCGCGATCAACGCGTCCGGATCCTGGTCGAGGAAGGCGCAGGTGCCGCTGTAGAAGCCGGCGACGATCTCGTTGAAGCCCCAGTTGACGCTGTCCTTGGGGGCGAGGCCGTTCTTGTAGAGGTCGATGACCCAGGTGAGGCCCTTGATCCAGCCTTCGCTGTTCATCGTCGAGGTGCCGTCCTCGTTGAAGAACTTGTTGTCGCCGGCCATGGTCGCGCCGAACATCACCCAGCCGTTGAGGCCGCCCGGACCGCCGCGCAGGCAATAGCCCGATTTGCCCGGCAGCTTGGAGACCGCCTCGGAAGCCTTGACGAAGTCGTCCATCGTCTTCGGCGGCTCGGCGACGCCCGCTTCGGAGAGCAGCTTCTTGTTGTAGAACATCGCCCGGAGATAGAAGCCGTAGGGCAGCATATAGGCGGTGTCGTTGACGTCGCGGCCGAGTTCGAGCGCGCGCTCGGTGAGGCCGGGCGTATGCTCCCACTTTTCGAGATAGGGCTCTAGGCTTTCGAGCATGCCGTTATTGGCGTAGAGCGACAGCCAGGTGTCCGGCATTTCCATGACGTCGGGGATTTCGCCGGCCGAGACCATGGTCGCGAATTTCTGGAAGGCTTCGCCCCAGGGCAGCGAAATGATCTCCACGGTCGTACCGGGATTCGCCTGTTCGAACCTGGCGACGATCGACTTCAGCGTTTCGGTGCGCTCGGGACTGGTGATGACCTCGACGAGCTTCAGCTTCGTATCGGCAAGGGCGCTGCCGGCCATCAGCGTGGCAAGCAGGGTGGCTGTGATCAGTTTCCTCATTTTATCGTTCCCTTTGTTCTCGCTGGTTGCGTGTTCGTCAGCCTGACGAAGCGGCCGTCATCGCCGCTTCGAGATCGCTCCAGAGGGCCTCCGTTCCCTCCAGGCCGACATGGAGCCGTACCGACCGCGGTGAAATGCCGAAGGCTGCCGCGGAATTGGGCTCGGCTTTCTGCGCCAGAACGACTTCGCCCGGCACGATGAGGCTTTCGTGGCCGCCCCAGGAGACGCCGAGCTTGAACAGTTTCAGGTGATCGGCGAATCGGCGCACGTCGACGCCTTCGCGGAAGATGAAGGAGAAGAGCCCGGAGGTGCCGGAGAGACCGGGAGGCAGATGGTTGCCGAGGCCCGGGTGGCAGACGGTTTCCACCAGCGGATGCTCGGCCAGGCGGCGGGCGACCGCGAGCGCCGAGCGCTCATGTGCCTTCATCCGCACCGGCAGCGTGCGCATGCCCCGGATCAGCAGCCAGGCGTCGAAGGGCGAAAGCTTGCCGCCGAGATAGGGATAGGCTTCCGAACGGATGCGGCCGATCAGCTCGCCCGACCCGGCGACGACGCCGGCGACGACATCGCTATGGCCACCAAGATATTTCGATGCGGAGTGAATGACGAGGTCGACGCCGAGCGAGACCGGCTGCTGAAACACCGGGCTCGCCCAGCTGTTGTCGATGACCGTGACGATCCCCTGCCGGCGTGCAAGAGCCGCAAGCGCTGCGACATCGTGCGTGTCCATCACCCAGCTGGTCGGGCTTTCCATGTAGAAGAGCTTTGCGCCGGGAAGCGCCTTGGCAACCGCCTCTTCGTCGCGCCCGTCGACATAGGTGACCTCGACACGCATGCGCTTCAGATGCGTGCCGAAGAGTCGGAACGCATCGGGATAGACATGCTTCACGGCGACGATGCGGTCGCCCGGCTCGACGAAGGAGAGGACTGTGGAGGAGATCGCCGACATGCCGCTTGCGAAACCGATGGCGTCCTCGGCGCCTTCGAGCTTCGCCAGCATCTCCTCGAAATGCCTGACCGTCGGATTGAGGCCGCGGGTGTAGATGGGCCGCACGCGCTCTCCCCGATAGGAGGCGACCATCTCGTCATAGTCCTTGAAGGTGAAGAGCGAGGTCTGCACGATCGGCGGTACGACGGCGTCGAAAGCGTTGCTCTCGTCATGCGCGACGATAAGGGAGGCTCTCTCGAACGGATCGAGACCGTTGTTCATTTGGACATTTCCTTGATGTCTTCCTCGACGACCGCGAGGATCTTCAGCGTTTCCGCGCGGGCGGCCTCGGCGTCCTGCGCCGCGATTGCGTCGAAGAGCGTCCGGTGAAAGGGAAAGGAGCGCCTGGCGAAATCCGAACGGTCGAAGGGCTCGTCCCAGAAGCGTTCGAAGGCCTCGCGCATCTGCTCGAGCAGTTGTTTGAAGAGCGGATTGTGGGTCGCGTCGTAGATCGCAAGATGGAAGGCGAGGTCTTCCGGGCCGGACGTTCCCTTGGCGAGATGGACCCGCTCCATCTCGTCGAGCTTCGTTTCGATGTTGACGAGGTCGGCCTCCGTGCGGCGCCGGGATGCGACCATGCCGGCCTCGACCTCGATGCCGCGCCGCACTTCGAGCGTCTGCAGAAGCGCGTCGCGAAGGTGCTCGGTGTCGAGCGCCAGCGGCATATGGATGGTCGCGTTGGAAATGGCGCGCAGGAGATAGGTGCCGCTGCCCTTACGCGCCTCGACGACGCCGAGCGCCTGGAAGTGGCTCAGCACCTCACGAATGGTGGAGCGGCCGACGGCGAGCGCTGCCATCAGTTCCCGCTCGGCCGGCAGCCGGTCCCCGGGGTTCAGCCCCGATCTTTGAATGAAATCGGCAAGAGCGGATATCACCTGCTGCGCCCGGTCTGCGGGCGGCAGGGGCAGGAGCATCGCTCTATCCCGCAGGGGCATCCGGTTCTCCCAAGACCAGAATTGGTCTGACATCTGAGCAATATGCTGGGAATAGGAGAGGTGGTCAAGGGGCGAGTGAGCCGCAATTTTGCCCCTCACCCTAGCCCTCTCCCCGCGCGCGGGGAGAGGGGACACCCTTGTGTTCCGCCTCAGTCTCAATGGGTCAAAAACGGACTCGTCCCCTCTCCCCGCAAGCGGGGAGAGGGTTAGGGTGAGGGGCAAATCTGGGGTTCAGACCTAGTGGAGCAAATCCGAGGCTCATTTACCCCGCCAGCGCGAGCAGCTTGCCGATCGCCTGCTGATCGAAGCCGCCGATGCCCTCGCGGATGTCGGCGGCGATGGCTCGCGCCACGGCGTCCTCGTCACGCCTTCTCAGGGCCTCGATGGCCTCGCGGTGACGGTCGATGACATAGAATTTCGTGACGTGCTCCATGGCAATGCCGAGGATCGGCCCGAGCTGGAGCCAGAGGCTCTCGATGAGCGGCATGGCGACCTGATCGGGATTGGCCGTATAGATCTGACGGTGAAATTGCTGATTGGCGATC
>Ga0209281_1001226_pt1 | contig 17172 bp, 31 predicted proteins | sample MedtruBG_FD_187514 | JGI IMG/M metagenome (GOLD analysis project Ga0209281, IMG submission 187514) | Root nodule microbial communities of legume samples collected from California, USA - Medicago truncatula BG (SPAdes) (version 2) | ecosystem: Host-associated > Plants > Roots > Nodule | place... | reverse complement strand
ACGCTCGCGTAGAGAAAGTCACCGACATTCTGAAAGAAGGTCAGGAAGTGGAAGTGCTGGTACTGGACGTGGACAACCGCGGCCGTATCAAGCTGTCCATCAAAGACGTGGCAGCTGCCAAGGCTTCTGGCGTTTAATCACCCCAACGCTTTAGCGCAATGAAGATGCCCCCGCCGTGCAAACGGCGGGGGCATTTTTTTATCTGAAATAAAGAAATTGTGGTTCTCAAAAGAAAACCATCAGACAACCCACAAATTTGCCGCAGCTTGAGACCGGTGCTAGGTTTAGCCCACCGCCCGTGTAGCTCAGCCGGTAGAGCAGCGCACTCGTAACGCGAAGGTCGCAGGTTCGATTCCTGTCTCGGGCACCAATAAAATCAGGGTTTTTCGCGTTGATTTCTGATTGTTTGGAATGGTGGTGACAGCAGGATGACAGCAAATGCAGATGAAAAAGCCCCGCTCAGGCAGTAGCCTTGCGGGGCTTTTTAGTGATTCAGACTTATGCGAATTCAACCGAAAGGCCGGAGTTGGCGCTACCTGGATATCCAAAAGGGGTATCAGCACCGATCGCAGAGCGAAGGCGATCAAGAAGTTCTTGTGGCGCAAATCTTTTGCCGATGATCGCTATGGATTCCGGTCTGGGGTTCAACGACGCTCTTGCTCGATAGCCCACAACTGCCGGGGCTCCCAATTGGATCGCCTTTACGCAAATCCCGCGCATGAAAAAGCGATTGAACTCACATTCCGCAAGTTTTGTGTGAGCGTCTCTTGGCATTGCAACTGGTCGTCCTTGTCGCAAATAGTGCGGGTTAAGCAGCCGTTGGTGAGCTATTTCATTCGCTAGCCAATCATCCGAATGGTTGGCTGACGCATCCTTCAGTAGTTGGCACCAGACAATTCTTCCCTGGGCGTTGAGATTAGAGCTTTTATAGAGATTCAGGCCATCGTGATCTATCTCTTGAATCATCAATTGACGGATCTCGGGGGTGAGGTCCTTTTGATTCAGTCCCATGTCGCTCCCTCAACTGTTTGATGAAACTGGCGCACAGGAAAGTGAGCCATTGTCGAAGAAGCGTAGCTCAATGCCAGCATTTGCTTCGGCGGAGGCAGTTAGGACCTGGTTGCGGCATCCCTAATTCGTAAAACTGTCGTGGTGGAGCAGTTCGCGTGCCGTGCGGTTGCACGGATACCTAGTCCGGCGACGAGCAACTCCGTAACGCGCTTGTGCAGATCCTCATCTACCGGCCGGCCCTGGTACTTGCCAGCAGCTTTCGCCTTCTCGATACCCTGAGCCTGTCGCTCGCGGCGCTGCTCGTAATCCTTGCGCGCGATCGCCGCCATCATCTCCACCAACATGGAATTGATTGCTCCCAGCATCCGCCCGGTGAACTCATCCCCTTTGGTGTCCTGCATTCCTTGATGGCTTGTTGGCAGATCGAGCGCGACAATGCGCAAGCCCTTGGAGTCGATCGCAGCCTTGAGCTTCTGCCAATCTTCCACAGGAAGGCGCGAGAGGCGATCTATCGACTCCACCAGCAGTACGTCACCCTTGCGCGCATCTTTGAGCAGGCGCAGCAGCTCAGGCCGATCTGCCGACGCGCCGCTGGCGTTCTCCAGGTACACGCTTGCGATCACCTTGTTGTGGTCGGTGGCGAATTGCTCGAGCGATGCCCGGGCGCGGCCGGCGTCCTGCTCTTCGGTCGATGCTCGGAGGTATGCGCGGATGAACATGATGTGCTGTCCGTATCAGTTAAGGTGTTCTACTAATACTGTTGCACTATGAGTGTCACTTATCAAGCTGAATGCGCAAATAAACACCAATTTGCGCGTATCAGCTCAGGCATAGCCAAAAAAACGACGAAGCGGTGGTGAATTCGCGTGGAGAGGAAGCTACTATGGTGCCACTATTTTGATTTTATTATTCGCTTGCCGCAAAAATTGAAAGGACTCATATGCACTCGCTTTCTGCTTACACTCTCAAGGTTCATGACAATCTGCTGGATGGGCCAAAAGGTGAAAGGTACCACGAGCTACATAGCATTCGAACTCACGATATGCTTGACTTTATTCATGCATTTTTAGAATCGCTGAAGAAAGAAATGCATGACGACACGGAAACTAAAAAAACTATTCAAGTTGTAGATGTAGAGAAAAGCGGTCGCAGCGTATTCGGTTGGTTGGAATACGGTGAGTATGGGCTTGCTGGAAGTATTGTGGATATCAAAAGTAAGAAAAAAACGCATGATAAGAAGCATGACGAAACAGATGTAAGGGCGTTGTACTTCAATTTTTGTATCCCAGAGAAGAGCAAGACTGGCGTAGTTCTTTTGCATACTGCTGGTAATAAAGGGGTTAAAACTTTTTTTCATCGAGAATTTGGTTCTTACTTTAACAAAATGGTTGGGCTTAATGTTCAGATGCCCGCTTTAGCTCACGAAGCATCTGTAAAGGACTGGCTTGATAAGTCAGATGTGAAGGAAATTCGTCTCGGTCGATATATGCTTACAGATAAGGGAGCTGATATCGCTGATAATCTGGGTGTTGAACGTGCTGAGTTGATTCTGAAACCTAAGAGAGGCATGGGGTTCGGGAATATTAAAGGACTAAGAAACAAAGCAGATGGAGCTAACCGCTCTTACGTAGAGATGCTTTCTGACTTTTCAGCAGACGTTAAAGCTGTGGTAGAGTCAGGAGGACGTAAGAAGGTACTCTCGCTCCGAAATGGCGAACCGATTGCAGCTATTGATATTGATGAGGAGAACGTCGTAATGGAGAACGGCAGTCCGGAACCGGTCAGCTTGCATGAGTACGCCCAAGACTTGATGAAGGAGTTTGTTCAGAAGGTCTCAAAATGAGCCAAAAGATAAATATTTGGTTCATTTTAGCGAGGCATTTCAGGTCAGCTGTGAGAAACGCTGCAACAGACCGTGTGTCATGGTCGGACGTATTTATTTTTTTATTTGTTCCAGGGATAACTGCGGCTTTAGTGTTTTCTAGCGAGATTGTCGACAAAGCCAATACAATAAGCCTGTTGACATCTGTTTGCGCTATCTTCGCTGGGCTTTTACTGAATTTGCTCGTTTTGGTTTATGATCAAAACAAGAGGGTTAGTGAGAAGCTCATTGTTTTAGGTGACGCTAAGAAAGGTTTAGTGAGACCTGCGGACAATCTTCGTGAGCTTAGTCTCTCAAAGGTGGATTCCCCAGAAGATGTTCCTATTCGACGCTACACTCAGCATAAGCGGTTGCTGGGAGAGCTGGTTGTAAATATATCGTACTCCGTAATTATCTCTGTGTTCGCAGCGGTTTTGTGCATGATCGCTTATCTCGTATCTCCTCCTAAGTCTGGCGTGGTGCCGGATGGTATATGGGCGAATGTGGTGGCGTTTGATTATAAGAATTTGCTGTTTTCGATTTCTGTTTTTTTAACAGCGAATTTGGTTCTTACGCTTTTGATGATTGTTAAGCGTGTTTTTAAATTGATGGATGATGATTGAGTGTTTGAAAAACAAGAAAAGCCCCGTGCATTTTTGATTGCTCTGGGCTTTTTTATAATTTTTGTGCGTCGAACATCACTTGAAACAAATTTTAGTAATTCGGGAACTTACGACTTATCCTCTGCATGAATTGATGCGGAAATGATGATCCCACCCCAACGTCGCTCGCCTATGCAGATTGGTACCGGATTACCGCTGGCAGTGGTGTTTTTTGCGCTTCCAAAGGCATATGACGGTGCGTTTTCCGGGGATGCGCTCTGCTTTAGGCCGGTGGCTTGTGGGCTGAGCATCTGAATGACGCCGCCGGCGGCGAGTGCAATACCTGGTGCTAGGGTCGCACCATTCGTTACTGAACTCATAGCGATCAGAACTACGCCAAGCACGGTTTGAAATAGGCCCGCACGCTTGCTACCGGCAATCACCGGAACGATCCGAATCTCCTTCGCGCCGCCCATTTTCAATTCGTTCTCGCTAATGTTCTTTCGATTCCGGAACACGGCGAATTCGAGGCCCTTCCGTTTTGCTTCTGCAAGGTACTTCGCGAAACCGGGATGGTTGACGTCGATCGCCTTCACGGCCTCCCGTGTGTCGCCGGTGGAGAGTTCGTAAATGTGTTCGCGCCCGAACAACTTACCTGCCGAGCCGCCCAGCAGTATTCGAGTTTTGGTGCCGTAGTTGGTGGCCATAGCCATGGTTTACTCCTTGGCGCCCTGGGCGCTGTTGTTGGGTACTTCAACGCCCAGTCGTATGGCGAGCAGCGAGCGCGACATATGCGCCTGGTCGACTGTCACCTGTTCGTGCCGAGGGTCGTAGTTCCAGATGCGGTCGTAAATCCCTTGGTAGGCCCTGGCACCCCGGAAGGTGCCGCGCAAAAGATCGGCCGACACCCGGGCTTCGTCCTCGGTGAAGAACGGCCCGTCAATCGTCACCTTCTGGCCGTCGCGGACGTGCTGGATATCCCACACCACGTAGCCAGAGTCGGCGCCCTGTTTCAAAGGGTAGGGTGCGAAGCGGGTTGTCTTGCAGGCTTCGGCGAAGCGATCTTTGTAGGTGGTCAAGGTATTTGCTCCTGTTTGGCGGCCGCGCTGGGACGGCCGCACGCCGAACCGATTACGCGGCTTCGGGTTCTTCTTCTGCGGTTTTTGGCTTGCCTCGAGCTGGGATCTTTTCCAGCCAAGCGCGCAACGCTTCCGAGCCGTCACACCCCGATCGCCATTTTTCGAATCGACCTGCGTAGCCTGTCGAGTTGGCAATCATCCCGCTGAGCGACACCCCGACCTGCGAAGTGGTGGCGAGCACATCGTCGTAGACGGCCAGCATTTGGCGAAGAGCGTCAATATCGTCTGCGCGAGAGGCGGCAATGCCCGCTCGGGAGAGGCTCGCTGCTGCTTCAGAGTTGAGGCCTGAGAGCATCGGATTTGCTCTTAGCACTGCTTCGACGATATCGGGGTGACCACCTTGGCGCGCTTCGGACATGAGGGTGCGGCGTTCTTCCTGACTGAGGCCTCGCACGAGGGTTCTCAGTTCTTGGTCTGCGAGAAAGCCTGCGATATCGCTACTCGCGCGCGGAGTGACAGGAGAGAAGCCTTGGGTGACGGTTTCGGCCAGGGTGAGCATATCCTTCGCGACCGACTGCATTGCGGGAAGGAGGGTGTCTGTCACGCCTGCGATTTTTTCTTTGCTCAAGCGCTCGATCGCAGACGAGTTGAAATCTTTGTTTTCCCGGATCGAGACGATCTCTTCGCCGAAGTCTTTGAAGGTCTCCAGCGCCAGTGTTTGAAGCTGGCGAGCGGACTTCATTAAACCGCCGGCTTGCCATACACCTTTGGTCCCGTCCGGACGCTGGATAGAGAAGGTGTGAGACTCAATGCGGGAATGCTCGTATTCGGAGTAGTGGAGGTTGGCCAAGCCGACCTTGAGAACTGAGCGTTTGCCGATTTTCATTGCGTTACCTTTGGATTGTTTGGGATTGGAGTCGGGCGGTCGGAGCACGTAGTGGCGTTGAGAATTTCGAGGAGAGACGTTTCCCCAACAGCGGCGCCGCCGACGGCTTCAGCGCTCAACTCGTCCCATAAGCTGACTGATCTGCCGAATGTCGCTGCTAAACTGGGAGTCGCCGGCGGTCTGCTTCAGGCGGGCGATTTGGTTACGGATGTTCATTACGCGCCTCCACGATCCGCTGGTACTGCTCTGCAGCGTGTTGCTCAACCGAGACACCTTCAGGAGGCCAGGTAACGATCCAAGCCCCTTCCTCGGGCACGGCGCGCATATCGAGAATGCCGACTTGAGCTGTCCGGCCGGCGCGCTCAATTTGTCGAGTGTGAAGAATGATGGCTTTCGCCATTTGCTCACCCTGGTCGCTATCCATCTCTGCGAAGGGGAAGAAGAGCGATACGTTCCGCCCCTGAATTCGATAGTCGACTTGGTGTCCAGCGGTTTTCGGGAAGTCTTCTTCCGCTTGGATCTCTCTGGTATTTGCTCGGATCACCGCGAGCACAATCAGCAGCACTGTTTCATCTGCGGCGCCGATCTTTTGGGCGATCCTTTGCAGTTCTGCTTTCAATGACTTGATGCTCATTGCTGCATTCCCTCCATTTGCGTGCGTAGTTCTTCGACGGCCTTTTGAAGCTCAGCGACCTCTATCACCCGGGCTACGGCGCTCAAGCCTTCGATGAGCGACTTACCCTGGTCGGGCGCGAGTTGTCCGCCGGCAACTGCACGCATGATTGACTTGGCTGCGCTCGGTAGGTCCGTATCGTCGAGTTCGAATTGCACCGGCTCGGAGGTCGGTTTGATTGGCGGGACAAGGCGTTCAAGGATCAGTCGGCAGGCTTGCATATCGCCCTTCTTGGCAGCCGCGAGCACCTTCTTTGTAACTGCGTCCGCACCCTCGGCAAGTCGAGCGCGAAGTTCCTGTGTTTGCCCGGAGCGTCCACCTGGGTTGCCTGACTGCCCGGGCTTCCATTTCCCGCTCTTGTCGCGCTCAGTCATGCGGCGGGCGATTCCATGGCAATGACCGGTTTGTTTTCCGCAAGCGCGATGAGGAGGGCGGATGCCTGGATGCTTCCTTCGCTGGCAGCGTCGCGCAGGCGACCCCACGCCGCGGCTACCTCTGAGCGAGTCGGTTTGTGTTGTCGACCTCGAGCGGTCTTGGCTGTGTTCATGGGATGGCCTCGAGTAGATTTGAATAGCTTCAAACCCACATTAGGCATGATCTGATCTTATATCCAGTGTTTTTTGGGTGCACCTCAGGTGCTACACGTAACAGGACGGAATGGGACTGAAATAGTTGGTTTTGCTGGTCGAGAAGGAAGAATTTTTGTTGCAGTAAGTTAGCGACAGCCAAAGTGATACACGGCTGAACTTTCAGCCCAGTCATTCATCCTGCAATGAAGGTTGGGAAATTGCCGTGGAGTGGCGGGACTTCCTCAACTTGAGGAACACCCCCCCAATGGGGGAAGTTGAGCGATCCAACCCCCGTTGGGGGCTGGACCTGACCTCCCATTTCGGTATGGCAGGTGTCGCGACACGTTTTGCGAATTATGAAAACGTGTCGCGTACTCGATGCGCTCAGTTTTGAGCACATCTTCCCCCAGCGGGGTAATACCCCGGATATGAGGGGGTACGAACTACCGAGAAATCCTCGGCAGTTCGCGGACAGGGCAAAGTGAGAAAATCCCACATCTGTATGAATGGCCCAATAGTGAGCTAGTCATTTCGTAAATCGAGTCTCTAGCACCTGGCCAGACGCTTCATCGATCCGACAACTGCAGCCAGCAAAGTTACCAACCCAAAGCGGCTCCTCGCTTGTCACGCCGGTATAGGCATCCACGGCCCCCATCCCAATGTCTGGCGCGCGCCATAAAAGATTGCCGGATCGGTCATAGCAGAAGAGGTTTCGAGCAGGGATATGCCTCTCAAAGGCCATCCAGTCAAATGTCACCATCACTCGCTCGTTGATTAGCACCGCTTGAAGGGCGGAGTACTCGGCTTCAAAGCTTATCCCTTTGCCGAATACCCTTTTGCCACTGACGTTAAGTTGCATCCTGCGTACTCCGGGTTCTTTCACGAGCGAAATCATCACTGGTTGAAGCGTTAGTGCCTGCTCCAGCCTGCTGTCAGGGACTGGTTATTTGGAGATGTCTCTGTATGGGCCAGACATATATGGCGTGAACCTTTCTAAATCCTCATCCAGTATTCCAATCACAACCAGGATGTTTTCTAATTCGGTCTCAATTTGGTATTCATAAAGTAAATCAATAAGATCAACGGCATCACTGTCTGAATTTAAGCAGAACGCCAAGGTGTAAGTAGCTATATTTTCAGCTTGTAAGTGGTGTGTTGCTCTGCTGATGAGGTTTTTTATTAGTTTTGGAAATATTTCTTTGTCTATTTGCGTGGGTCTGATTTCGTAGGCGTGGTTAAATCCATTACGTTGCACGACTAGATCTATTTCTTCGCTAGGGATTTCGTTTCCTCCCCAAGAAAGTGCCCAGTCACGAAACGGTATTTTTGCCTTTCTGATCTTGTCTAATAATTGCAAAGGGGTTAGCTTTGTTTTTTGGTTTGCTTTTGATGTGTCTCGTACATCCTCCAACGTTGCTTCTGAAATCTCGGTTTTCAAAAAATCTTTGGCGTACTGTAAAAAACCCCCGGGATTATACATTATGAAGGTGTCTATGCCGCCGATTAACTTAGCTTCTTCTATTAGTTCTGGGCGAGGACCGATTGTCTTGGTTCCCTCTAAATTATATTTCAACCACCAGTCCTCCTTTGCATCGTCCGTCACAAAGATAATTTTTGTCTTTTTTTCTTCCTCGGCAAAGTTTAGTAGTTGCTTCCAAATTAAATAATCGCCGTATTTGCGCTTGTAGGTAATGCCGGAGTGTACGAACTCGTCAGGGGAGTGCTCGTCTTTCTTGCTGTCCATGTAGCCTGGAGGCGTTTTGTATTTATATCGTAGCTCAGCTGCTTTGAAGTGTGCGTCTACTACAGTTTGGTCGACAGGTGCAGGTCCAACACGGTTTTCGAAGAGTTCTTCAATTCGATTTTTTAGAAGGTCTGGGTCGGTTAGTGTTTGCTGCGTTTTTTGCGAGTCATCTAGCTGAGTTAGGAATTTTTTCGCCAGAGCATCAAATTCGGAAATTAAAAATTCGAAATCAATAAGTGTGTGACGTTTTGCCAGGTTTAAGCTGTTCGCCTCCGCTGCAATAGTACTCTTGATTTTTTCAATGCTTTTTCTTACTTCGGAGAATTTTTTTCCTTGTGCAGCTATTACAGTCAACCTGTTTCTCTGGAATTCTAGTGCTACATGGAAAGGAATCCATATTTTTTCAGAAAGTTCCTGTAGTACTGATAGTAATTCATCTCTTGTGTTTTCTTGGTAGCGATACATGTTGAGTAAAACATTTGTATCAAATACAAAGATCGCATCCTTCCAAACAGACTTGTAATCTAGTTGTCGTGAAGCATCGTACTGCGGAAAGAGTCCCTTCATGTGCCCTCCAGGCAGGTGACACCCGGACAAGCGGGTGGCCATTGAAATGGCATCATCTTGCAGGCTTTTGGTTCCATTGTCGAAAGCCTTCAGTAGCAATTCCGTCCCGATCCGGCGGTTCTGCTCGAAACGGTCAGCCCTGCGCTTTCCTGCGTAATGAAATCGAGGTTCTCATCTATCGTTGAAGCAGCCAGCACACGTTTTCACTTGACGCCAATTGACTGCCACCAATGCTCTATGTCGGCCGCAAAGCGATAGCTCAATGGAGGAATGCATATGCTTACCCACTGGATTTTCGTAATGTTCATCGGCGGTCAGCCGGTCATGACAGAGCAGAAGGCTTCTGAGGCGGACTGCAATCGGACGCTCGTCCGCGTTGTTGCACTGACCCGTACCACGGGCAAGGACGCGATCGGTGCCTGCTACCTTCGTGCAACGTCAGATTAAGACGGAGCGGGGGGAGCAAACCGCTTCACTGAGATCAAAACGTCACACTCCACGAAATCTCACTGGTTGGACCGGAGCTTCGCAGGCTTTTACTAGACATGGGTGGTCTAGATTACGGAGGTCTGGTATTGGTTTTGGCCTGCCGCTCGCGCACAATGACTTTTTCAAAGGGAGTCAGCTTGAAATGGCACTAACACAGGAGCAGGAGGCATTTGCAGTTGGTCTCATTGATGGTGCACAGAGAGTATTCGAAAACGCCGATCGGCTTTTCTATGAAGCAGGTGTACTGGCTGATGTAGGGGCATTTCCTAGAGCGTACCTGTTACATCAGATTTCACTCGAAGAATGTGGGAAAATCGAGATATTAGGTGCCGCTATCGTCTCTCACCTAATTGGAAAAGAGGTGGATGTTAAATCCCTATTTAGGGTTTTTAGGCGTCATGAAAGCAAAAATAAAATTAATGCGTACTTTCTTCCTTTCTCTGAAGAAGAACAGGCGGCGGAAGAAAGTAATGATATTTCGGCAGCAGTTAGCGCATTTAAAATAGTTCAGGAAGAGTTTCATAAGGCATCAAATGATTTAAAAAACTCTTCGTTATATGTTGATTTTAATGGTGCTTTTACTTCCCCGGTAGATGTCATCTCTCAAGACGATTACGAAAAGATTCGAGCGCAAAACTCGACGTTTATGGGACTGACAAATCTTAAGGTGCAGATGTTATCTAGGTGGCTGGGGGATCTCAACGGAGCGGTGAAAGAAGCGCAAGAGATTCTTAAGTTGTTGGATGAGGAAAATCTGGGCAAAAAACCTCTGGCGGAAGTTCGTGATGTGATGTCTCAGCGTTTAAAAGATATAGCTAGAGAGCGGAATAATCAGCAATAGCGCTATCCGCTGGCGCCGATCCTCGCCAGGTCATTCGGCAGATGCGCCTGTAGCTCCCACCATCGGTGGAAGTCTAGGGTATTCCACCAATGGTGGGGTACCGAGGTTTCCACCATTGGAGTAAACCTCCCATGCTTTCTACGACCTTCTCGCGAAAGTGTCGGTGAGCCCAAAACGGAAAATACCGCTTTGGCGTCTATCTACGCTGTGTTGATGTAATATTGCCATCATCAACCACGAAAGGAGACTCGATATGGATGAAGATATGATGCGCAAGGTGCGGGAAGCAATCGACAACTTCCCACCGCGGCCGGACCTAGACGCACTGATCGAAAGTGGCGATTTAATCAAAGTTGTTGGCGGGTACCAAGCTCCGACGGAGAAGGGCCGCAAAGCAATTGAGAAATACACAGTCGGCGTCACGATCAGTAATAAAGGAAAGCCTCCGGTTTATCGCCTCAGCATCCAACGAAAGCGTAAGACCTCCGTTTGACGCCTTTTGTCCGCTGGAGATGCGAGCAATAGTGCTCACATCTCGCGGCACAGCTAGTTATTTCACCCACGGGCATCTCGTCCAGGATCGTCCTCTGCGACTCTAAAGCGCCAGTAGCGATCTGGTTTTACCCAGACAACGTTATCGGGTGTGAGCTTGCGAAAGGCCGCCAGTAGTCCTTTATCGAGAACTTGGTTTCCGTCGGCGTTCTCGGTCAGAAGCTCCTCATGCCCAGCTTTAACGATGTGATCAACGACATCGTCCTGGTAGACGCACGCGTTGCGCTCGATCTCCGAGAGCATCCATTGCGCAACAGACGAGGAATCCATTAACTCGCCCCAGGGGTTTTGGGCTCCAGAGACTCGGCTTTGAAATCACCGCTTTCGAGTTTCTTCCCAGCAAACCATTGGCATGTGTAATAAAAATAACCCTTATCCCAGCGTTGAACGGTCATATCGGGGCCGCCCGATTTCAATTTGACGATATCGCCAACCGCGAATTCTGTTCCTGTAGCCATGATTTGCAAGCCCTCATAAGCAGGGGACATCCCTGTGCTTTCCATATGGGGGCTGGCCATTTGCTTTCAAGTGTTGCTGGCGTATCTGCCGGGGTGCAATTTTTTTGCATCCCTTCTCTTGTGTCAGCACTAACGCTATGACAATATGCTTTTGCGTCAGCACTAACAGGAGGCGAGCATGGAAGATCAGGACAAGGGAAAGCGCACTGGGGCGGATCGACAGAGAGAATTCGCGGAGCGCCAGAAAGCAGCAGGTTACAAACGCACCACGGTGTGGATTCACGAAGAGACGGCAAAGGAGGGAATCAGGGCGGCAAGGGCAGGGGAGCCGTTGGAGCCGATGGGATCAAAAGACCCGATGAGCTGGGCGGCGGGCTGGATCAGCGAAAAGGGCAAGCAGTAACTGGCTGAGGATTTAGCCGATTGAGAAGGTGGCCAACCCGGTGTTCGAGCACCGGGAGGGCCTATCACACGACGAAACTTGAAGGTACACGTCATGCAATTTAAACAGAATACCATCGAAATTTTAGACGCGCACGGTCAGGTCATCACCACCATGGTGCTGCCGGCCAATATCAAGCTGGCTCAATTGGCACCACTGAAGATACTCGGCGACATCAGTGTCAAAGTTCTATCAGGCGCCGCGCCATTTCGCGGGATCTGTGTAGGGGGTGTGCAATGAGCCAGCCAGCCGCTCGGATCGCCGACGAAGCTCTTGAGTTATTGCGTGCCACGCACGAACGCCTCAGCAATATGCGCGTGTTGTTCAACGCCATCACGAAAGACCTGAAGCATGGCAAGGCGCACGACATCGAAGAGTTGGCCAGCCTCGGGAGCTTTCTTGGATACGAATGGGCGAACTACGTCGATAGCGAAGTCGAGCAGATGCAGAAGGCGCTCGACTCGGTGGAGGTGGCCCAATGAGCGCCGCTATTCGATCACGGGACGACCTGAGCTTCACCCAACGCGATGATGTCGGGCGCCTCGTAAACTGGCCTCGGAACAATCCCGGCGTTGCGGCCGATTGGCAGAAGGGTATCGACTTCTTCGAGTGCGAAGTGCGCGACCTAGCGACCCATGACGAAACTGAAGCGTTCGACGCGATCCGGTTCGCCCTGTCTGGGATGGGCGGACGTTATACCTGCCTTGAACTTGGCTTCATCGAGCGCGTAGCCCTGGCTGCGATGGTCGGAATTCGCGCGCTGCGTGATGGTGCTCAGCCATTCACCCCCGCGGAGATCGACTGAGCAACTACGAAACTTTCGTTGTATCGACGGCACTACCCTGCAACGGGGTGGTGCCTTTTGCTGTGGGAGCGACTCCCGGCGCCGATCGCGAACTACCGACCTTTGCCTTTCTCAACCTGATAGATCAAATCCTTCCGAACCTCTTCCGCGCAAGGTCGACACATCCCGATCTGCGACCAAGGCAAGAACTCGACGACCAGGAAAGTGAAGCCTCCGGAACGCTTACATTTACCTGCGTGATGATGAGTACAGCGCGCTTGTTTGTAGGTCTTCGGTCCCATTCTATTAACCTCAGGTGGTGGTAATTTAATAAGGGTGGGATTTTTTCCTTTTAGGTACTCCTCTGGAGGCCCCGGTTTTATTGACGAGTAGTGGGAAAAAATCCCAGTACCCACGCAATGCAGCAAAACAACCGGACTCCACCGGACGAACAACCGGTGAGGACTGGGAAAAAATCCCAGTACTACTCGGAAAAATTCCCACCGAAAAACTCGAAATCAGATGAACTTGAAGCGTGGCGGACCAGGGGGTATTTCGAGGTCTTTCCCGGGGCAGTCATCAATTGCAGCCCAGGTGATCGCGTACAGTGCGCACCGTGCCATTCCCTGCTCTCTGCCCCCCTTGCGACTTTCCCTGGTGCGAACGATCAGGCCGGCATCCATGAGCTCGGAAAGGGCAGAGGCGAGCGTTTTGGCGTCCATCGGCTTCCCTTTCGCGATCATCGAGGCCGTGCAGGACAGGTCGCCGTTGTTGCGGCCGTTATAGTTCCTGGCCAGCTTGATCAGCACGGTAACCGCCTTGGTCGACAGGTTGTCGAAGGCGTCACTGATCAGCAGTCGGTAAGGCAGAGCGAGCACTCGACCGCCGCCAAAGTCGACTTTGTATTTTGTCTTTCTGGCCATTCAGCGGCTCACAGGCAGGCGCATGGGGGTGTCCTCAAAACTGAGGAGACCCCCATGCGAACTCTGGTTTACGACGCTTCGCGCATGAGGATGTACTTGGCGACCCGGTGCGGAGGTCGACCCGGCTCGGTCGACTGATGCGTCCAGTAGGTGCGGATTTCGTGCCCCTTTTTCCTGAGGCGCCGAATGGTGCTTGGTGGCTGAACGATGTCGAGCATTTGAGCCGCTTCGACTGAGGAGATCGGGCCGTTTCTTAGCGCCTCGATCATTTTGCGGTCTTGCTCGACCGAAGAATGACGTGTCATAGTTTGCCCTTCACGTTGGTGCTATCCAGTGTGTTTTCGCCAAGGCGGTGTTCCCGCACCGCCTGGGCAATCTCTCCCGCTTCCGTGCGCCATTTATTCCCATCCCTGCGACTCACCGCGAGCCCTCACTTGCTGCGCGCTCAATCCATGCTCTCAGCTCTGTCATCAAGATCAGGCGGCGCTTCCCGAGCTTGAAAGCCTTCAATTCGCCCTGAGCGATAACTTCGTAGATGCCCGAGCGCGAGTGCCCAACCAGGCGGGCCGCCTCTTCAACGCTTACTGAAATTGGTGTGGCAATAGCGGCTTGCATTCTCTTCTCCTCTGGCTGCTGACTTGGTGCCAGTGGTTGCTAGTCTATATCTTCATTTTCTAAACGTGCAAGCAATTGCTAAACGTATCTGCACGCAACCGGATTGACGAGAGAATGCGAGTCGAGCAAGCTATGGGGGTAGGTCAGTTGGGCTGACCTCATCGGAGCAGATAGAAAGGTATGGCGACGAAGACGAGCAAGCGCACGGGTGAGACGAGCACGACGGTAAGCGTCGGAATCCGAATCGATCCAAAGATCAAGTTTTCCCTGGATTTAATGGGGAGGCTTCAAAAGAGATCGCTGACCGCCGTGATCGAATGGGCGATATCAAACGCCATTGCCAACCAAAGAGTGGAAATAGATCCTACGACTAAGCTGCCCTTGGATTTGGTAGTTGACCGCGTCTGGTCAACGGACGAATCGACTCGTTTCGTCAAACTCTGCTTTGAAATGCCGCAGGCGCTTACTTACGACGAATTGCGCAAGTGGGAGACAATAAAAACGAGCTCGGTTTTCTGGTACACAAGGCCTGACGGCTCCTACGACGTAGAAGAGGAGTACATCAATTTGGCGACGGTCAGAAGTGGCTGGGACTCGCTCGCGGATCACGTCGAAAAGTACAAGGGAAGCCCGACGATTGTGCCCATCTACGAGTCTCAAATTGTGCCGTTCTAAATCAGCTCCACCGCGGCCGCCTTGCTGTCAGGAGCAAGGTGGGCATAGCGAAGTGTCATCTTGAGGTCGGCGTGCCCCAGCAGATCCCGGATCGTGTTGAGTGGCACGCCCTTCATGGCCAGTTTCGACGCGAAGGTGTGGCGCAGATCGTGCCAGCGGAAACCACTTACGCCGGCTGCCTTCAGGACGCCATCCCAAGACTTTTTGACGTTATCCATGACGCCACCGGTTTTGCTGGGAAAGACCCTTTCGCCGCTTGATTGATCCTTCCAAGCCTTCACCACCGCGAGAGCCTCTTTATTCAGCGGAATGTGCCTCGTCTGGTCGGACTTCGCCCCCTCGCCGGCGACGGTCAGTGTCTTTTGCTGCAGGTCGATGTCGGCCCAGGCCAAATTGAAGAGCTCACCGCGACGAAGGCCGGTGTTTATGCTGACGATGGTCATGGGTTTCAGGTGATCGGCGAACGCCCTCTCTCTCAAGTCTGGCAGCGCTTCCTTTCTCCGCTCGGCGCGCCATTTGTTTGCGCTGTCACGCTCGGCCCTGATTCGCTCTTCTCGATCATCCAGCGCCTGGCGCAAGCGCTGTTCCTCCTCCGCTGACAGGAATCGAACCCGCCCCCGTGTGTCGAGCCTCATCGGCTTGAGCTTCGTCATCGGGTGCTGCTCAAGCATCCCCCACTCGACAGCCTTGGAAATGGCTCCGCGCAGGGCGGCCAGTTTCCTATTTGCCGTGGCATCCTTCAGACCGGCCGCGAGCCACTTCACCCGCATCGCTTCCAGATCGTGCTGCGTTATCTCCGACAGAGCTTTCCCCATCAGCGCGGCGAAACTGTACTCTATGGCGTGCCGCGTCTTCTGGTGGGCCTTGTGGTGGGTTTCCAGCCACGGGTAATAGCTGTCCTCCAGATATGACTGGAGCGTGTGCACAGCCCGGCGACTGTTCTTGCCGGTGATCAACGGGGCGCCGTGGGCGTGCGCGTCTGCAAGCCAGCGCGCGGCCTCGGTCCGGGCCTGATCGAGAGTCATCATCCCAACGCGGCCCAGGGTGGCGGCCTTGTTTCTGCCCCAGCTCACCATGTAGCTGGCGTGACCACTGGGCAGCACCCGGATCGACAGGCCAGGCTGAGCGGTGTCGTGTATGCGAAATTGCTTTTCCTGAGGCTGAATGCCCGAGAGGGTTTTGGCGGTGATCTTGGTTTTCATACCGGAGCGTCCGTGACAGCAGGATGACAGCAAAAACGACTATACGGGTCTTTTTCGGCGGACTCAACCAGACGTTTGATCCCTGTCGATGCTGAGCCTGGCCCATATTCATTGGGCCAAAAAACGCACTCGTAACGCGAAGGTCGCAGGTTCGATTCCTGTCTCGGGCAAAAATTTTCGCCTTCTGTTTTATGCGTGGTGTTGGAGGTATTCGTTCAGTGCTTGACGTGTCAGATCATTCAACGACACATTTTGACGGGTTGCCGCCAGAGCCGCTGCTAAATGCAGATCGTGACCGATGCGAACATTGAACGATCCTTTGCATGGGATTTCAGGCTTCTGCCCGAGCTGCTCACAGGTTTGTAAATAGTCATCTACCGCCTCGCGAAAGGCTGCTTCCAGTTCAGCCACCGTTTGTCCTTCATAATTAACCAGCGCCCTGATGAAAAGGAGTTTTCCGAACAGGCACTTATCTTCCGTGCTCGCCTCGATTGAGCCAACATAGCCTTTGTAGTGCAGCTGGGAACTCATTGAATCAGGCCTCCTTTTTTCAGTTGCTCGATAATCTGGCGTCTTGCGTATGTTTTGATTTCATTTCCGGGATGGGGCTTGTGCAGGTTGATCAATGCGTTCGGATCCCCATTGTCGAATTTGATCCTGCTACCGGATCCTTCCAGTTGGGAGTAACCAAGACGACCTAACAGAGTGACAAGCTCGGACCAAGTGAATGCGCTGTGCCAGTTGATTAGCTTGGCGAGAAGTTTTTCAGTCTTTGACATGCTGGCCTATGATTGCAACTGAATATAGTTGCCTGTTTTTGGGCGGTCAATGTGAAGGTTTCGTTCGTCGTAACCTCAAAAGCGATGGGTGAGGATTTATACGCAGTGGATTTCGCGCATGGAAACAGGAAACTGTAACCAAGCGAGTACCACTCTTCATTTCATTCCCCCGGTTGCACTGGCTTGCGTCTCTGTTAGGATTCCTTTGTCCCAGACAAGCAAGCACCGTTGTTTTCAGATGATCCACGAATGGTCCTGAAGGCCAGGAAAAACCGAGCTTCCAATGGCTTCCTGCGTCAGAGAGATCCTTGATGATCCAGATCCATCCTCCATTCCTAAGATCAGCGAGAACCCCATGACTGAATTGACCCAAGAGCAACGCCACGAACAAGCGCTGGAAAAATACCTTCTGGATGTGCC
>Ga0209281_1001225_pt1 | contig 17173 bp, 16 predicted proteins | sample MedtruBG_FD_187514 | JGI IMG/M metagenome (GOLD analysis project Ga0209281, IMG submission 187514) | Root nodule microbial communities of legume samples collected from California, USA - Medicago truncatula BG (SPAdes) (version 2) | ecosystem: Host-associated > Plants > Roots > Nodule | place... | reverse complement strand
CGGCCCACAGCTGATCGCGGATCTCGCGCAGCAACGCCACGTCGACCTTGGTACAGGCCACCGGCCAATAGCGTCGGTTGCCGGTGGCGTCCTTGAGGTATTCGTCCTGGTTAGTCGTGCCGACGAAGACACACTGGCGTGGCACGTCCAGCGTTCTGCGGCCATAGCTTTCGCGGTAGGTGTCGGTGGACGCGGAGAAGAACTGCTTGGCCTTGGTGCTCTCGGCCTTGTTGAAGCTGTCCAGTTCGCCCAGCTCGACTATCCACTTGCCGCGGATCGCCTGAAAGCCGTCCTTGTCACCGAGAGCAAACGGCGTGTCCATGAACCACTCACCGCCGAGCACGCTCATGGCGGTCGACTTACCGGCGCCTTGTACGCCTTCGAGGATCATCACCGAGTCGGCCTTGCAGCCGGGCTTCATCACCCGCGCCACGGCGGAGATCATCCAGCGTTTGCCGACCTTGGAGGTGTAATCCGTTGCCTTCACCCCCATGACATCCGTCAGCCAACGTTCCAGGCGCGGTACACGATCCCATTCGAGTTTTTTCAGGTACTCACGCACCGGGTGAAAGGCGTGGTCGTGCGCCACGACGCTCACGGCCTCAATCACGTGCGAGGACTTCACACGTAGGTTGTACTGCTGCGCGAGCCACTTCATCACGCGCACGTCGTCGATGTCGGCCCACTCGCCAGTACCACCGCCATAAGGAGCAGCACGCAGCTTGACGATCTTCGAGCTGAAGGCGCAGTAGCTGATCACCCCGGCCCAGCGTTCATCATGGGCGAGTATCAGTTCGACGTTCTGCATGTGCGCGATCAGGGCGCCGCTCTCGCTGCGGGCGAGTTGATCCTTCCAGCCACCAGCCGCCGGTGGACGGACTACTGCGAGCACTTGTCGGCGAACCGCGTCGAGGCCTTCGGCGACGTGCAGGTCGTTGAAGTCGGTCCACTTGTCGTGACGCTCGACCGAGAAGATCGGCGCAACGACCTGGGCACCGACGATCAGCGCGGCGTTGCAGGCCTTCTCCTCACCCGGGTTCCACACATCGCCGTTGGGCTTGGTGGTCTTCCAGTCGTCATCGCGGCAGATGATCAGCGGGCAGCCGGCGAAGCGCTCGCGCATGACCTTGCACACGGCCAGCAGGTTGCCCGCATCGAAGGCCACCGCTACGGCCAGCGACGTCGCCATGTGCAGGCTGGCGCCGGTGGCGTAACCCTCACAGACCAATACCGGTTCACCCGGTACCGGATGCGGGCCGAGCAGGTGAAAGGTGCCCTCCTTCGCCATCCCGTAAGGCCAGTAGGATTTGTCGCGGCCGGTGTCCTCTTGCTTGTTCGGGAAGATCACCTGCAGGCCCATGATCTGGTCACGGGCGTTCTTCATTGGGACCAACACGGCGCCGGTGCGTGGCGCGTATCGGACATTGATACCAACGATCTGCTTGCGGTCCAGGTATTCGCTGCGGCCGGTGGTCGGCATGCGCTCAAACAAACCCTGCGCCCTTTTCGCGGCCCGCCGCGCAGCGTTACTCGCGATTTCGGCGGCGCGGCGCTTGGCTTCTTCCTGGCGGGCGCGCATCAGTTCGCGCTCTTCCGGCGACATGCGACCGGCCTTGACCTTGATCTTCTGCGTCTCGCCCGAACGCCAGTCACCGAAAGCGCCGAAGATCAGGGTGTCGCCCTTCTCCGTGCGCTGCTCGTGGACCACGTACCAACCGTTCTTTTCCTTGCCCTTGTCCTGCGAAGTCTTGCAGCGGGTCAGCTTGCCGAACACCAGCGGTTGCGCTGGCTCCAGACCGTAATCGGCGAATTGCCCCAACACTTCATCGAGCATGCTGAATCCCCCGCTCAGAGAGGGATTGGCAGCTGATGCACTGCGAGCAACCCGGTGAGGCCAGGCGACGGGCTTCCGGAATCGGATCGTCACACAATTCACAGAACAGCAAGGAATGGGAAGCGCTTTCTGCTTTGGCAGCGCTGCGCGCAGCCATGGCCTGATCGATGCGTTCCTGCACCAGATCGTTGGCGAAATCGGCGATGTCAGCCACGGTCAGCACCTCGCGTCGTCTGGTTGACGTAGGTGGCGCGGTTGAACAACCCCAGCAGCCCTTGGATGCCCCGGAACACCTGCAGACGAATCGCAGCCAGTTCCTGATCGGTCACCACACCGTCGCCGATGCTCTTGGCCCAGGTTTCGGCTAGATCGGCGACCTGGCGGAAGTACTCGGCGATACCCGTGGTCAGGGTCTCGGGCATGTCGTTGGTATAGGTGTCCGCCAGCTCCTGCCAGATCGTGTCGCCGACCAGCGCATGCACCGCATCAAGAATCCGGCGATCCTTGGTCAGTTCGAGGATCTCGCCGAATTCCTGAATGTTGATGGAGTGGCTCGGATGAGTCGGCGACAGCTTGTGCTGCAGCGTGGTCGGGTTACGACCGGTCGTGGCTGCGATGGCAGCAGCGCCGCCCGGGTAATCGCGAGCGGCGTGGTACAGCGCTAAATCGAGCGGCAGGATTTCCCGCTGCGCCCGTTCCAGAGAACTGAGAGCGATACGGCTCATGGCATTAATCCTAAAAGTTGCCAGTGCCGCGCGACAGAAGTTGGTGATACATTTGCCGCGTGGTCTGGAGAGGCCCAAACGCCGGTAACCCTTGCAGGGGACAACCGGCACCGTGCCGGGGCGAACAATCCGTTGTTCACCCCTGGCGCAACAGCTGCCAGCTCTGTGGTAAGAACGGCAGCAACACCAAGGCTTCCGAGCCTTGGAAACGCGATGAAAGTCGGCGGCATGTGGTGTGCTCGTCTGCTGACATCGCGACCCGACTGCGTTGTGGTGATGCTGTCGGGAGAAACTGGGCGACCCTTGGGTCGCCTTTTTTCTATGCAGCTTTCTGTGGTGCAGATTTTCCGAGCAGCCAATCGGCGTCGAATGGGTTGCCTTTTTCTCGTGCAGCTGCAGCAAGCAATTTCGCGTACTCCGTCTCACCTGTGTAATCGGTGCGTGGTAACGAAGCTGCTAGCCTCCACTTGTTGAGTGCTTGATAACTGCGTCCACACACACGTGCTGCTGCTCCAATACCGCCTACAGCCTCAAAGGCGAAGGCAATGGCATTTGGGAAGCTCTGTGGGTTAAGCATGAATGCCTCCTTTCAACTGTCGGTTGATAATAATGTTCAACTGACAGATTAGCAATCATTATGTGACTATCAACCTATGATTGATAAAGAATCCGAAAGACTTATGTTTGCCGAGCGGCTTAATACTGCACTGGACGCCAATGGCGTTCGTCAGCGTGGCCGAGGGGCAGACATCATCAAACAGCTCAGCTCCAAGGGAGTGGTCAAGACCGCCCAAGCCGTCAGTAAATGGCTAAACGGGGCGGCTATTCCAGAAATCGATAGTTTGACGGCGCTATCCGCCTGGCTAGGCGTGCGCAGGGAGTGGCTTGAGCATGGGGTCATGCCAGTTTTTCCTCATGAAACAGGTAATCAGCAAGTAGCGCAGGACGAGAACGTTATCGCCTTGACATCAAGCATGAACAAAGTGCCGCTGATTTCATGGGTTCAAGCTGGAGCTTGGTGCGAGATTGCGCCTACCGTCGAACTACTCCATGCCGAACAGTGGGTGCCCTGCCCTGTGAATATCAGCAGATCGGGGTATGCGCTTCGCGTTGTCGGAGACTCAATGACAAATACCGGCCCAGGTCGCAGCTATCCAGAGGGCTGCATCATTTTTGTCGATCCCGATCTCGCTGTGAACAACGGTGATCGAGTGATCGCTTCTTTGCCGAGCAGCAACGAAGCCACGTTCAAGGTGTTAGTGAAGGACGCCGGAAAGCACTACTTAAAACCTATCAACCCGCAATACCCCATCATTGAAATGACGGATGAAATGCAAATTTGCGGAAAAATCGTTGGTTCATTCACTCCTGAGTGATTAGTAAACCCCACATTTTCACCTGATGGTTGTTGACTTAATTTAACCACTGGTTGATATTTGCCTCACTCTTTACCACAGAGCGAGGCAATACCTATGCGCACCACCGCAACCTTGCATGTCCATCCAGCATGCGTCAGCAATCGCAAACTGATTGAACAGCTGCAGCTCACCACGGGCTGCCTGGTCGTCATTCGTAACAGCAAACTCAAGCTTGTCGCCAAGTCCTGCCAGCCCTCTCCTATCGATCCGAACGGTGGAGGGCATGCGGCATGATCAAGTACAAGATCGACAACCGCACCCTGCAGTTGCTCAACGCCCAGGTCAACCTGACCGAGACCTTCAACCATGTCCTGCGCACAGCACCGAAGCGTGAATGTCTGGCATTCCGTCTCAAGGCTGAACGCGGCACCGTGGAAAGCACTTTTGTCGTGGAACTGGGTAGCGAACGCCACACGCTGACTCTGCAGAACGACAAGAGGATGCACCTCAAACTGGCCGACTTTATCGAAGAGATTGCCAACGGTCCGTTCGACACGAGCAACTCCAGCGACCTGGTGCATCTCCCGCATACCGATCGTCAATACGGCCGCTTTGAAGTCCAGGACAAGCAGCGCGTGTTCGAACTGGTACACACCGGCGGCGTGCTGAGCCTCGACATGGGTTTTGAACTTCCCCTGCATGTAGCGCTGCATCGCACTCATACACGCCGGGGCGTCACCGCGATCTTGAGCATCGGCAACAAGAGTCCGCATACGCGCTGCTTCACCTTGTACGACCCCGATGCCGAGATCTACGCAAGGCTCCTTGAGTCCATCAACCACCTTGCTGCAGCGGCCACTCCTGCTGCGCACGCGGCATGAGGAGGACGATATGGAACGCACCCTCGCCCAAGCAGCCGCACAACTCGGCCTCACTCGCCCCAAATTGATCGCTCTCATGCGGGAAAAAGGTTTGCTCAAGGGAAACCTGCCGGCGGACCCGAAGCGCGACAAAGCGTACCTGCGGGTCAAGGACAGCCCCTGGTATGACGAAAAATGCGGAATGCAGTACAGCCAGTCGACCCGCGTCATGCAAGCCGGCATCCGCTGGCTGGCCGAGCAGTTAGACATCGATCTTCCTGCCATCCCGGCAGATCGCCGTGACGTGGCCTAGGGAGTACGCCCGCCAGATCGTTGCCATGCGCACACGCGAGGAGCGCAACGCCGTGCTCCTCGAAGTGCCCGAACATCTGCGCGAGCTGACCAGACGCCACTGCCTGAACGCCTGGAACCACCCCGCACGACAACAACGCAAGGAGGCTCGACAAGTCCATGAGTAACGTTGCACAGAACCCGCTTCGCCTGCATCCGGCGCCTGAATCGGCCACCGTCGAACTGCTCTATCGAATCTTCGGTGATGTCCTGATCCCGCTAGAAAAAGTCCGCGAGCAGTACTTTCGCAATCTCAACGAGCAGTCGTTCGTGACGGAGATCAACAGCGGCCGGATCCAGCTTCCCATAACCACGCTGGACACCAGCCGCAAGGCCCTCAAATACGCGCACATTCGCCACGTCGCCTCGCTGATCGATATCCGCGCCTACAAGGCCGACGAGAGAATGCAATGCCAACAGTGCGAGCCCATACGAGCAGAGACGAATTTAGAAAGGCATACACATGGAAATTCATAGAGAAACTCTTGCCGATGAGGAGTTGGCAGCAATCACCGGATATCAACGACCTTCATCACAGTTGGACTGGCTCAATCGAAATGGCTGGAAATACGTACTTACAGGCGCGAGACGGCCGGTTGTCGGCCGCGTATACGCCCGATTGAAACTTTCCGGTGTGAAGCCTTCATCTGAAAATATTGCGGCTGAAGTCTGGTCGCTAGATCTTTCACGCGTGGGTTGAAAATGCGACCAAGGAAAGCAGCAAATCGGGATCTACCACCTCGAATGATCAGACGGGTTAGGTCAATGAAAAACGGCTCTCAGTGGGTCGGGTACTACTACGATGGAAGGGATGACCAAGGGAAGAGGAAGGAAATCCCTCTGGGTGGAGACTTAGATGTCGCCAAGGCGGAATGGGCAAAACTCGATTGCAAACCAATTCCGCAAAAGAACATCCTCCTGGGAAAAGTTTTCGACAGATACGAAGCCGAAATCATTCCAGGAAAAAAGCCAAGAACCCAAAAGGACAACCTGCTTTCGCTGACACAGCTGAGGAAAGCATTCAGTGATGCGCCGATAAATGCCGTGACACCGCAGGTGATAGCCCAGTACCGAGACAAGCGGACCGGGAAAGTTCGGGCGAACCGCGAGATCTCACTACTCTCGCACATCTATAACATCGCCAGAGAATGGGGTATCACCGACAAGCAGAACCCAGCCTCCGGAGTACGCAAGAACAAAGAGACACCACGTGACTTTTACGCTGATTCTACAATCTGGAATGCGGTGTACAGCGCTGCCGTGCCGGAACTCAAAGACGCCATGGATTTGGCCTACCTTACTGGCCAACGCCCTGCAGATGTCCTTTCCATGCGCGCTACGGATATAACCGACAGCTTTCTACAGGTTGCACAGGGCAAGACTTCGAAAAAGCTCCGCATCAGACTTGATGCTGGCGAGATCGTTAACGGTTTAGGTGAGCTTATAGAAAAGCTTCTTGCACAGCGGAAGGCGCGTGCAGTCCGAAACCCATACCTGATCGTCACGGAGGACGGTCGTCGGGTGACTGCCGCAATGCTGCGCCTACGGTTTGACGATGCGCGAAATATTGCCATCGCGAAAGCTCTAGAGGACGTGGATTCGCAGCTCGCTTCGAACATCCGAAAGTTCCAGTTCAGGGATATCCGGCCTAAGGCAGCCAGCGAGATTGACGACCTCGGGCATGCCAGCAAACTGCTTGGGCATACAGATAAGCGCATAACAGAAACGGTCTACCGACGCGTCGGTGAGATTGTGAAACCTACCCGATGAACCACACGATCGACTATTACATATACGAGTGTTCTCAACCGCCGGTCTTGCTCGAAGTATGGCTCCCGTCCAGAGATGTATATTCGAGAAGGACAGCTTTAGGAGCAGAGTGTGTAAAAACGCATCGCTGGAATCAAGGTGTGCGCGCCTACGTTAAATCTGAAGTTTATCGGCACGTCAGCACATGTGGATTTTGCGAAGAAACGCGATCCCCACTCGATTTTGGGTACTAGTCGCGCTCAAAAACGTTTTTACACACTCTAGGCCAGAAGCGGACATTGTTCAGAGGGACTGTACTTAACTATATTTCCAGGCCAGCCTAGGAAAGTAGAAGCGACTCATTCAGTATTCGAAAATCACCTTCAGGGAGCGAAGTAATATGCATATTGAGACTGTTTGGGTGCGTAATTTCCGTCGCCTGAAGGACACTCGCATCGATCTGGCGTCCGATATTTCAATATTCGTTGGGGCCAACAACAGCGGTAAAACATCAGCGGCGCACGCTTTGCAGCTTTTTACCTCAGCGTCAAAGGATCGATTTACCCTCCATGATTTCAGCTCAGAGTGCTGGGATGCCATCAACGCTTTCGGAGAAGGGGGAGACGGAGTCGAACTGCCAACAATCTCTATCGACATCTGGTTTTGCGTCACACCAGCTGATCTGCATCGAGTTGTAGATCTGCTACCTAGCCTTGAGTGGCAAGGTAGCCGGGTTGGTATGCGAGTGGAACTCGCAGCAGCAGATGCCGGCCTTCTGAGAACCAATTTCCAAGAAGCACGGGCCAGCGCACGGCGCGCTCAGTTGCAGCCAGCAATGGGAGGCGTGGTACAGGGAAATGTGGAGACAGCCATTGCGCAGGACGGGTACACCCCCCGACCGCGTGACCTTTGTGACTTCATTGCAGACACCGTAGGTGACAGGCTACGGCGTGATTTCGAATTGAGATACTACATACTCGATGGCGCCGGATTTGACACTGGCTTTAAACAGCTTGATGGTTACGTGCCTCTACGCTTAGTTCCTGATAGGGGCCGCAGTGGCAGAGATGTGTTGAGTAGCTTGGTAAAGGTCGACTGTTTACATGCCCAGCGTCACCTGTCCGACTCCAATGCTGGATCTCGATCCGAAGATCTCTCCCGTTGTTTGAGCCGCTTCTATGAACGGAACCTTGAGAAACGAGGCGAGGATTACGACGCCCAGCGCGCACTATACCAGTCCGAAAGTCTGCTGAATGAACACCTGGAGCGCGTCTTCGGCCCGACTTTGAAGCGTTTGGCCGATCTGGGCTATCCCGGGGTCAACAATCCTCGGCTGCTGATTAAAACCGCATTGAATCCTGCGACCATTTTGAGTAGCCATGAGGGGGCACGTGTTCACTACGCGCTCGGCGCTCTCCGTGCGCCAGAAGTCACGGCAACTTTGCCTGATAGATACAACGGCCTAGGTTTCAAGAACCTGATTTACATGGTTGTTGAACTGCTCGATGTTCACGGTCAGTGGTTAGACATTGAGGAAAACCGCCCACCGCTCCACCTGATATTCATAGAAGAGCCGGAGGCGCATCTCCATGCTCAGCTGCAGCAGGTTTTCATTCGGAAAGTGTTAGACATCCTCGCCGTGCCCGAGGAAGACAGCCCATATTGCACCAGCCAGCTTGTAGTCTCGACGCACTCGCCCCACGTCCTTTACGAACGAGGCTTTAAACCTATTCGATATTTTCGGCGAGTAGCGGATGCCGGCATACAGCAATCTCAAGTGCTCAGCATGGCAGCTTTTTATGAGGCGGCCGTAGATCCTAACGACCCAAATGACCGCACCAGGGATTTTCTTGAGCGATATCTCAGGCTAACGCACTGCGACATGTTCTTCGCTGATGCGGCCATTTTGGTTGAAGGGAACGTCGAGCGGCTGCTGATGCCGCAAATGATTGCTAAAGCTGCACCTCGACTTCAGTCGAACTATTTGAGCGTTTTAGAGGTGGGTGGCGCGTTCGGACATCGATTCAAAGGCCTCATTGATTTCTTGGGGCTCACTTCTCTGATCGTGACCGACATTGACAGTGTTTCTCCGCCCGCAGCGGGCGCTTTAGCCGCAAACGGCGAGTTGCCGGTTGATGAGGATCCAGCGGATGCAGAGCCTGACGACAATGAGGACGCGGAGGAGGCTGAAGCGAGACGTAAAGGGCGCAAGGCTTGCATGGTTCATGAAGCCGGTGCTCTTACTTCAAACCAGACGTTGATCAAGTGGCTGCCTGGGCACACCACGATTGACGATCTGCTGGCAGCGACTGCCGAACAGCGCACTCAACTCCGAGACGAAGACGGCGGCGCCCTTGTACGCGTTGCTTACCAGACACCAGTAGCGGTGGTGTGGAGCGGAGCGACTCAGGTGAGGACAGGCAGGACGTTGGAGGAAGCGTTTGCACTGCAAAATCTAATCTGGACGCAGCACCTGGACCGCAAGGATCTCGGCCTACGTATCAAGGGTTCCAACAATCTGGAAATCGCAGGTATTGCGGAGCGCCTTTACCGTAAGGTCAAAAGCTCAAGTTTTCGTAAAACTGATTTCGCTCTCGGGCTGCTGGCTCAAGAGCCGTCGGCATGGACGGTGCCAAATTACATTTCGGACGGTCTTCGTTGGTTGGAGGATCTGGTCGCCCCGCCACCGCCCGCAGTAGCTGAGGCGGAGGCGCCTCTCAACGGGGGTGAGGTATGACTGCGCGTATCGGTCAGCCGGATACTCAAGCAGATATCGAACTAAGGTCGTGCTTGGACCAGCGTCCTCAACGCAGCTTTGTCATGGTTGCTGGCGCGGGTTCTGGGAAGACGACGTCGCTGGTAAAGGCCCTTGCGCACCTCGGCCAGACGCGAAGACTAAAGCTCAACATGCGTGGTCAGAGAGTCGCTTGCATCACCTACACTGAAGTAGCGGTCAAGGAGATCTGGGGGGACGTAGGTAACGATCCGCTGTTCCATGTCTCGACGATTCATAGTTTTCTGTGGACGGTAATCAGGCCATTCCAAGTGAACTTGAAGGCTTGGGTCATCGCAAGGATCCACGAGAAAATCGCCGAGGCGCAGCAGCATCACGACAAGCCTCGGACTCGGGCAGCAACTCGTGAGCGGCTAGTGAAAGATATCGCGCGTTACCAGCGTCACCTTGAGGCCGTAAGGCATTTGACTCATTTTAACTACGGCGCCGGAAGCGATTTCGGACGAGGTGTACTCGGGCACTTCGACGTTATTTCGGCGGCGGTCGAGCTAATCGAGCAGAGCCAGTTGCTTCGTGATGTCATCGCCAGCAGGTATCCAGTCCTTTTCATTGATGAAAGCCAAGACACGCGTCCGGAAGTAGTGGCTGCATTTAGAAGGATCGCCGAGACGACTCCTGTGGAGTTCTGCCTCGGATTTTTTGGCGATCCGATGCAAAAAATCTACCTTGAAGGTGCTGGAGTCATTGAGACGGCCGCAGGCTGGGAGCAAATCACCAAGCCAGAAAATTTCAGGTGTCCGCAGCGAGTGCTCCAGGTAGTGAATGCTATCCGGGAGCCCGATGACGGTTTGTCTCAAACACGGGGCCGGATGAACTGGGTCGACGGCAATCCTGAACCTGTTATGGGATCTGTTCGATTCTTCCTACTGAGAGCAGATGACCATCGCTCTATGAAGCTAGCTAAAGTTCGTGAATGGATGCGGCGTACGAACGATGACGATCATTGGGTGAGTGATGATCCTGCCGCTGACTTCAGGGTTTTGGTTGTCGTGCATCGGATGGCGGCAACGAGACTCGGCTTTCCGAATCTTTACGCTGCTTTGAATGACAACGATGCACCACCGTCCATCAAGGAGGGCCTTAAGGACGGTACTGCATGGCCGCTGCGGCCGTTTCTGAATTACTTGCTACCCTTGGCAACGGCGGTTTCAGAAAACCGAAAGCTCGACGTCATGACTTTTCTGCGTTCGGAATGTCCGTTGCTGCAGCCAACGGCTCTGGTCGATAGCGATCCGGTAGCGGTGCTTCGGGCATTGCAAGCATCCACAACAGAGTTGGCCAGACTCATTTTTTCGAGCGATGCATTGCTGCAGGACGTGCTCGTTCACTCCCAGGCAGCAGGTCTGCTACAACTGGACGAAGCATGGACAAAATACTTGGGCCCAGACCGCACAGCCGACGATGATGATCCTGAGATCCCCGCCGTGTCGGCTTTCCTACGTTGCGGTGTCGGTGAATTGGCTGGCTATCGTCACTACCTCGAAGATCTTTCACCGTTTGCGACCCAGCAGGGAGTGAAGGGGGCGGAATTCGAACGCGTTTTGGTGCTCATAGATGACGAAGAAGGTAGAGGACAAAGGCAGTTCTCCTACGAAAAATACTTCGGCATTGTGGAGCCCTCAGATACTGATCTGGAAAACCTTGCACAGGGCAAAGATAGCGTGATGGATCGCACCAGAAGGCTTTTCTACGTTTGTTGCTCCCGAGCGACTAGGGATCTCGCTGTGGTCATGTTCGTGCAGGACATCGAAAACGCTCGAGAAAAAATTGCCGAGACCGGCATCTTCCAGCCTGGCGACATTATGATTGAGGAGGCTTTGGAAGCTGCTCTAACTTAGCGCTCGAATAATTCAGCGCTCACTGCTTCTGCCCTCAATTAATGAACGGTATCGATTGTTGGCTCAACCTGCCGACTAAGCACAATCAGTCATGGGAACGAGAAAGCGATCCACTCGTTCAAAAGCGGACAATCGCTTGGTCCTCATTCGAACCAGAGCGTTCCTAGCAATTCGCCATTCCGAGTAGCCAGATGAATAAGGGTGAGCAATGTTGAAGTAAAAAAAACACAATTAACTTGCTCACCCGACCCACCTACAAGTTTGTCAGTGCTACATATTGTTCGAATAGGAAAGCGACTCGCTCTGCGTCCGACCGCCAGGCTTTCTTCCCGCTAGAGCTGACATAAGCCTGATCTACAGCACGATCTAATTCGCGGTGAGCTTTAATTAAATCAGACGGCATGGTCAAGGGGTCATATAGATCGGCTAGGGAGGAACCTTTGTGCCTTGCGCGAACTGCAAGAATATTCTCTGCAGCATCTTCAATTGCTATTTTTTGCTGAGGAGTTATATCCACCGGCCACGGAAAGTTATTGTAGACGATTCCTACCGAATAGCGGTAATCAGACTTCATTCGTCCGCAAACGTTACGCGTCCAAGCGTTGTGCATCGTCGAGCTCAATACTCCAAAGTGAAACATACTTGCGTCCGGCATGATCTTAACTAGGTTACTCGCCATTGTTTCGGGTGTTTCGAAACCGATGGGGATGAACTGGCGGCGCTCCGAAGAAACCTCCGGAATGACCAAGTAGTTACCTTTGGGCATATTCTCTACATGGAAACGAGTGGGAGTATCTGCGAGCTTGCGCGTAGGAGGGCTTTTACTGGCCAGCCGTGACTCCATCACCATCTTGATTCGTTCGCATGCCATAGGCATAGCTCGAAGATCCTGAGGCGGGCATTCGCCGAGCCAAAGGCACCAACGCTCAAAGCCGTTAATGAACTCATCTGCACCTATCCATCGGCGAAACCATACTTTCGACTTAGGCTCGTGCTTGATGAAGTCCTCCATCTCACTGGTGGTAAACAAATAATGACCTCCGTCAATAGGCTTGTTTCCGATGCCTATCTTCGGTACGTCGCAAAGAGGATTAGTACGATTTTGCAATACGACGTCAGCGGCATCGACCAGATAAGGATTGATATTGCTGGCAGGAATCGCCTGAGGCTCGCCACGTATATCGTGATAGTCGTAGAGCATGCGCTTCGAAGGCTTAGATCGGCTGAACCCAATAATGACACAGTGAACGGCAGCAACGCCTTTGGCCTCATTGCGCCACTGGAAGGTACGGTGAGCGAAATGGATGTATATGCCCATGCTCAGCATTACTTGCCAGAGAGCTCCCGCCTGCTCACCCTGTGTAATTGAGTTCGTGGATACGAACGCGCACATTGTCTCAGGGGATGCAAAACGAGCTGCCTTGATATACCAAGCAGCCACAAAGTCGAGGAGACCCGCATTCTTGACTCCGCCAAGAACCGATTGCATTTCGCGGCGCTGCTCATCGCTTAGCATTTTCGCGCCAATAAACGGAGGGTTACCCAGAACAAAATTGCAACGTTCGGCTTGAATCACCTCAGTCCAGTCAAGGTTCAGCGCATTACCATGTACAATGTTCGCTGACTTTACCAGGGGGATACGCACCAAGGCGTCACCGAAGGTCTGTCCAACAAGAATGTTCATTTGGTGATCCATCAGCCACATGGCCACTCGAGCAATTTGAGCAGGCCACTCCTCTATTTCTATGCCGTGAAATTGATCGACGTCAACTTTTACATAGTGTGATACGGCGTCCATAGAAAGCTGCTGCTGGTCACGTTTATAGAGACGCTTGATAACCTCAAGCTCTAACAAGCGAATCTCTCTATAAGTGATTACCAGAAAATTACCGCACCCACAGGCGGGGTCAAAAAAATTCAGACGCCCGAGCTTTTCGTGAAATGCTCGAAGCTTTGTCGTTTGAGTTTTTACCTTTTCAAACTCAGCCTTCAGATCGTCGAGAAAAAGCGGGGAAATGAGTTTAAGGATATTTTTTTCACTGGTGTAGTGAGCGCCCAAGTTACGGCGAACTTTTACATCCATAATACCCTGAAATAGAGAGCCGAATATGGCAGGGCTAATAGTGCCCCAGTCTAGACCGCAACACCACAGGAGCAGGTCTCGCATCTCCCGGTCAAAGCTTGCGGTCCGAAGGTGTTCTTCAAAAAGTTTGCCGTTTACATATGGAAACGCGGCTAGTTGCTCATCTAGATTACGAAGTCGTTTGCTCGGGGGTGTATTTAAAATCTCGAACAACTCATTCATACGTGCAGCGAGATCAGAACCATCTTCGCTGGTGCGAGTTTGAATAAAATCTTCAAATGCGTCTCGCGGCATGAAAATGCCTGTGTCATCAGCGAATAAACAGAATAGGAGACGGACGAGATATACTTCCAGTTGGTGTCCGTCGTACCCCACATCAAACAATTTATCGTGAAGTTTTCCAAGGCGCTCAGCTGCATCGATATTCACTGGGTCTTGCTCGCGGAACGTCCTCGCCTCGTAACCCGCGATGAATCCAAACGCAGTAATGTGCTGTGGCAATTCTTCCAAGCGAAATTCGAATTCTGTATTTTCTTCCAGATCGTACAGCCGAAAACGTGCGAAGTCCGACACAACGATATAACGAGGAAGCTCTTTGTCTGACAGGCCAGGAAAATAGTCGATGGCTTGATCGTGGGCGCTAGAGAGGTCTTTTCCCCTTGATTTGTGCTCGGCCAGCATTACGCCTGGCCAGAAAAGGTCTATGTACCCGCTTTTACCGCTCGCCTTACGCACAAGCTTTTCGAACTGGGCAATACGGCGTCGCGGAATGCCGAATACATTGAAAAACGCATCCCAAAAGCTCTTAGCTTCTGCATCTTCGGACGATTCGGTCTCCCATTCGCGTACAAATGCTGTGGCGCGATCTCGGATTTCATTCCATGACAACGGCATTGCGGTATTTTCCTTGTTGAGCTAATACGAATCAAATGAAGTCTAATGCTATCAAAAAAACATGACCAGTTTTTACTCTGCCGAATCGACGTCTCCGGTACGTCGACTCGACACAGGGCTCAGCGAATCATTACCCAAGTAGATTACCGAATTGCATTTGGGGCAATAGTACCTATCAATAACTGACCGAGCCCCGCAGCTATCTGCTTGGAAAACTCCATCGAAAAATAGCCTGAAACTTTTGGTATAGGATTTGACTCTCCAGTAAAACGTTGCAACTCGGCTTCCGGAACATCCACCAATGTTGTAAGACTTGAATCATGAGACCCTAACGGGCTATCTAATGTAACTCCAATGTGAATTTCCGCATCACGCATCATAATATGAGTGTCATGTGGCGTTTCTAGATCGATATTCACATACGCGTCGAGCTTTGTCATACGCGTTCCAGAGGCTACGCCCGCGATGGCCTGAACAGTCTTTCCGAATTTACTCCATACGATCTCGGGAAGAGCCATCCTTCCAGATGCAAATTGGCCGGGGGATGCCGTAGATTGCCTCCAGGGAGTAGGACTGCATCCTTGAGTCGCTGCGGCAAGTTCTCTACCTAGCGCGTTGGCAGATTCGATAGGCATGTAAATATCAATTCGATTTTTGGTTTGAGGATTTCTTTTTACCTTGAAGAGTAAATTTCGACCTTCAATAAAAACAGAGTTTCCATTTGTAGTTACTTCGAGCATCGGGGCATGGCCCTGATCATGCCCATGGCAATAAAATATCGGATGATTACTGTCCCGATTGGCCAAAAACTGAATTTTCGTAATATTGACAGCCATGTCTATTCTCTGCGATTGATGAAAAATTACCCCCAATGATGTCACATAGATAGCATTCTGCCCAGTTTCCACGCTCAGATCCGATCTTCTTTGCGACATGGGATATTACTTGGTGTTTTCTCTCATAAATGCCACAACATCCCATGCTGCGAGAGCCCGTCTTTGGCCATTTTCTGCCAACCTCGACCGACCCAGGCAGGCAGGCAGGCAGGCAGGCTCCAAAAATCCCATGCCCCAGCTAAGCAGCACAAACTTTCGATACTGGTTTGATATTTAAGAGCGATCAACAGCCCTTCCAAAATGCCGACAAGCCCGCCAAATTCGTTTCCGCAAAGAAATCTCCCCCCCTTGATTCTAAAGGCTTCCAGAGCTTCAACGGACATTGCCAAGCGGAAATGAATATCACCTAACTTGCTGAAATATAAGGATTAATCTTCGGACTTGAAAACCGTCGACTGTAACAGGTCCATGAGTTCGAATCCCATCGCCTCCGCCATCTTTATACGACAAAGCCCTGATTATTCAGGGCTTTGTCGTTTCTGCCAGACATGTTTTGCGCAGCAGCGTTTGCGCATCTATTGAGTCATTTCTCAGCAGTGCCTCGTACACCTGAGGCGCTGCTGTCCAGATAGCCAATGCGTACTCGCTCAGCCAAGCGACTCAAAGACAGCCTCCGCACGCTGTTGCACCGGCGCCTGAGGTCTGAGCATTTGCTGCCAAGCGAGCTGCGCCTGGACCTTGGCCACCGAATCCAGCACTTTCTGCGCCCAGCGATCATCCTCGGGATGCACCACGACCACCCGGAAGCCATGATCCTTGCCTTCAATCTGCACGCCCTCCGAATCATCGACATGCAAGTCGATATCGAACGCTGGCGGATACTTGGAAGGCGCATTCGACATTCCGTGCGCCGTCAGGGCACGGTTGTGCAGCACACTGTTGACCACGCCGTCGACGCGGATGCCATAAAGCGCCAACCAACGCCTGATATAGGACGGCGTGCGCCAGGATGAGGTGTAGACCCAGACACTGCAATCCTGGCGGCGCAGCTCTCGGATCAGCGATCGTGTGCCCATCCGCAACGGTTCACCCAGCCAACGATGAATACAGGCCGGTAGTCGACTGTTCTCGACTGCGCAGTGATGAAGCTGGCAAGCGAGCGTGTCATCGATATCGAACGAAATCCGTATGCGCTGACGTTCGAACAACTGCGGCAAAGCGCAGCGGATAGCCTGCCCTGCCCGGCTGCCGAAGGTTCTCAATCTGGCAAATGCTGGTGCCCAGTTCATCAATGGCCACCCTGAGAAAAAGGCAAAGGCTTGCCTTTGAGAAAGAACTTCATTGGATCGGGCGCCTGTTCTTCCAGGAATGCTGCATATTTTTTCTTGATCTTGGGCAATTCGTACAACGCCTTGACGCCATGCTTGGCGGAGTTGCGGATGACCGAGGACGGGTTGAAATAGCCCTCGGCATTTTCCAGGGTCAACACGAATGGAGGCAGCCCCGCGCGCATTAGCAGGTAGCTGACAATCAGCGAGCCACTGCGGTTGTTGCCTTCGATAAACAGCTGCGGCTTGCTCAAAAGGCGCACATAGACACCCGCTGCACGCTTCCAGACTGACTCACTGCGATACGCGCAATACCAGTTGTACAAGTCCTTGATGCCGCCCTCGACGTTGTTGAAGAAATGCGCCTCGGTGGCTGCCAGATGCTGGGCGTATTCCAGCCGGCGCGCCGGATCCCGGCCACAAAGCACTGTGGCATTGATCTCCAGCATCAGGTTCAGTTGCTGCAGATCGAACAGGTCGACGCCGCGGGCAACATATTCGTCAACCAACGCATAGCCTTCAA
>Ga0209281_1001221_pt1 | contig 17230 bp, 20 predicted proteins | sample MedtruBG_FD_187514 | JGI IMG/M metagenome (GOLD analysis project Ga0209281, IMG submission 187514) | Root nodule microbial communities of legume samples collected from California, USA - Medicago truncatula BG (SPAdes) (version 2) | ecosystem: Host-associated > Plants > Roots > Nodule | place... | reverse complement strand
ATTTTCCGCTATCGCTCGTTTGATTAATGATGAATGGTGGATTAACCAGTTTAAGGCGCAGCGTATGCGCTGGCACGAGGCCTTGCTGATTGCCGCCGGTGAGGTGAACAAAGACCGCTCCCCATATGCCAGCAAAACGGCGATCCGCGACGTGCATTCTCGCCGCCTGGCTAATCTCGAATACCTCAAATCATGCGAACTGGAAAACAAAGTAACCGGCGAACGCATCGATCTCATCAGCAAAGTTATGGGCAGTATTTCAAACCCCGAAATTCGTCGTATGGAACTGATGAACACTATCGCCGGGATTGAGCGCTACGCGGCCGGTCAGGGTGACGTCGGGATGTTTATCACTATCACCACGCCATCGAAGTATCACCCGACGCGTCAGGTTGGAAAGGGCGATAAAAAAACGGTGCAACTCAATCACGGATGGAATGAAACCGCCTTTACGCCTAAGGATGGACAGCGATATTTGTGCCGCATCTGGAGCCTGATGCGCACAGCTTTTAAAGATAACGATCTGCAGGTCTACGGGATGCGCGTTGTTGAGCCGCATCATGACGGAACACCACACTGGCACATGATGCTTTTTTGCAAACCTGAGCAACGCAAACACGTCACCGAAATCATGCGCCGGTATGCCTTAAAAGAAGACGGAGATGAAAAGGGTGCTGCAGCACAGCGCTTTGAAGCGAAGCACCTCAATCAAGGTGGAGCAGCTGGTTACATAGCAAAATACATTGCGAAGAATATCGACGGTTACGCGCTCGATGGTCAGGTCGATCACGACACCGGCAAGCCTCTCACCGATACCGCCGCAGCCGTAACTGCGTGGGCGTCAACGTGGCGCATCCCGCAATTCAAATCTATTGGTCTGCCAACCATGGGCGCATACCGCGAGCTGCGCAAACTGCCTCGTGGGGTGAGCATTGCTGATGAATTCGATGAGCGGGTCGAGGCGACAAGAGCTGCAGCTGATGAAGGTGAATTTGACCTGTATATCGCAGCGCAGGGTGGGGCAAATGTTCCACGTGATAGCCAGACCGTCCGTGTGGCTCGTAACGTGACTGACGAGGTCAACGCCTACGAAGAGGATATAGAGAGAGTCGTGGGCATCTACGCCCCTCACTTGGGCCCTGAGCTGGTACGTGTTACCCGGACAGCCGAATGGCGCATCGTTCCAAAGCTTTTGGCCGTTGAGCCTTTGACTTTAAAAAGCGGCATTGCCGCGCCTCGGAGTTCTGTCAATAACTGTAGATGTTTGGAAAATGATTTTGATACATACACTTACGATATGACATATAAGAAATGTCGAGTTCAAAAAGCATATCCAATAAAAATAGTGGTTAATTTTGGATTAAATAATGTAAAAGCAAGGGGCGAAGAGAAAGGTAGTTATTTGAGGGATGTGCAGGGATATGAAAGAAAGTGAATGGAATATTAATGAGTTCAAAAGGCGTCTTGGATGCATTTAAGACGCCTTTTGTTAAAATTAACTTACTTAAGTTGAACAGCTGAGCCTTGAAGGAGAATGCTTGGTTGTATGAATGGTTGCTTAATAATAATAAAACCAAAACGGTCGATTGCACCTTTGGACCTAATATTAACATTTAGGCTTGCAAGAGTTTTTTTTGCTTCTTTGTTTTGTATATAACTTGTAGTGTGTTTTGGATCTGCGGTGCAATACAACTCCTTAGTATGGGACTTGTAGAGATTGACCATTTCTTCCCTTGGAAGAGAGCTGGAATCATAAGTTGTTAAAATACCGATAGGTTCTTGGGAAATTAGGTTTTGCCATGTTGGAACATGATAACCGGTTTGAGAACCATGATGCGGTATTTTAAATAACCCTACTTTTCTTCCTTTAGGAGCGCAAATCGCTTGACATACTGAATCCCAGCCTCGATTCGTTTTAATTTCTAGATCGGCACCGAGTAAAATGTCATGTGATGTTGTAAGTGTTGTATCGTAAATGCGTAATACAATGCAATAATGATTTGGTTTACCCTTGGGTAATGCTTGGAGTTGATGTGGGTTACGTCCTGCATTATATGCGTGATTGATAAACTCATCTCTTGACTCTTGCATATCAGTATCACAAGGTGAAAGAGCCTCAACAGTAATATTTCCATTCCTGTAAAGACATTTGTCAACAACAACTTGCTCTATATTACTTCGGTTGGATAAACGGAAATAAGCGAATAATTCAGAAAATTCCCTTGCCTTGTTGCTTATCTCAGGGCTGTTGAATTCGAATATATAGTTGACAAATTCTTTATTTGTCAAGGCTGCGCTAATATATACTTTTGCATTAATACATGTTTTTATGGTTTCTAGAATTCCTGCGATATGATCGTCATGAAAATGACTGATAACAATTATCTTAACTGCGGTTACAGGATCGATGCCATTAGATCGTAAATAATCAAGCGCAGCTGGATTGTTATCGTTATTTAAGCAAGAGTCAGTAATCAACCACTCATTATTCTTTAAATGAACGAGTACAGATTCGCCATTTCCTTTTCCAAAAATAACAGTTTCACATATTGATGACATACGGATGCTTCTTATATTTTAGTGGTGATTGCTATGTGTTATTTTTTAATAATTGATTCAAAGAAATTGATGGTATCGTTTATATCTTGCTGCTTTTGCTTTAATTGAGCTGGATTAAGCTTTATCACTCTACGTCTAAGTCTAAAATCAGAGACTTTTCGATGCCCACCAAATAAATGATGGTCTTTCCCAACACGCCAGTAAAAAACGGAATTTTCGGAAAGATAACCTTGGTCACTTTTTGGAAATTCTTTGGCTTCGAACGTTATGTTATCTATAATTTTGTTTGTGTTGATATCATAAATTCGAGCATCGATTAATCTTGTTTTATGTTCTAAGTAGATATTATCAATAACTCCATAACACTCAAGCTGTTTTTCGAAATATACAACTTTCTGACTTAGTAGAGCCCGAACTTTTTTGTCTAATTCAGCCTTGGCTTTAGTTAAAAGATCATTAATGGGTTTAGTGTAAGTTTCATCGGGAATAGTATCGATTTCAACCTCAACCATCCCTACATTAGATTGAGTCAAGAAGTAATTTTCGGAAAAAGTATTGTCCTTCATTAAATCTTTTGATAGACCGTTATTTGGAACATCCTGATCACTTATGTCATAAACGGTCTGATTGGGCGTACTAATTGCTTCTTTTAAAACTTCAGTGCTGTTATTATTCGCTTGTTTCTTTTCCCAACCATTTGAATTAGTGAAGTTTTTAGAAAGTGATTTGATGCTTGAGGTATCCTCAAAAAAAGAATTACCCAGCTCGTTTGAGAATGAATCAGAAGCAGGATTTAATGCATATGTCATGATAATATGTTCCTCATGATATTTTCTGCTGTTTCGCGATTGTTTGTAATATCGGAAACGAAATTATTTATAAGCAAGTCTGGAAGTTGTTCTGTAAATTGTATTTCCTGCTCTTTAACAGATGCAATGTGATGGTTGTAGGAGAATAAAACACCATATTCCATTCCTGTGCTTTTATCACTAATGCCACTAATATCAAGATAGATTGTATCGAGGAATTTATTATCATCTATAGGTTTGACTTCTTTATCAGAATTATGATGAATGGCATTCTCAAATGCAATTCTGCAACGTGCCATACCGATATGTACATCAGGATTTCCTATTAAACCTGATTTACTAGCTTCGTAAAGTTTGCTTTTAGGAACTAATTCATCACCGACTTTATGATAATCTTCAAAACTGTTTACTTTAAATTTTATTTTAGTATTCATGCCTAAGCCATAAGTCTTGACGGTACCCATGACAGAAATAACTGAACTGACCATATCCACAAAATCTTGTTCTAGCCCGTTTTTAGCCAGTTTGAAATGAATTTTTTTGTCAGATGAAATAATTTCGAACCAACCAAAATCGCAACATATTGAATTATTGTTTATTGCTACGCTTGCTTGATCGCAATCATCTGAAGGAAGAATCTCATAGTGTTTAAACCAGTCAGGAGTGAGATTCATTTGGTTGACTGCGGCAACCCAAACAATGCTAGAGCTTTGTTCTTGGATAGAAAACTTCATAATCAGATAATCCGATGAGATGATTTAAAGATAACCTATTGATTCTAGGGTATTTTTTTTGATGATAAAATCTAAGATGATGGCTACCGCACACCTGCACAAATGCAAGTGAGCTCTTGTTTAAAAATTTTTTAAAATTATAGGCATCATTAATGTAAATTGTCTATCTACACTTATACTATTGGGTCAATAGCTTGCATCAATTTGCATGTGAAATTTTCGTTTTAATTCATGGGAAGAGGCATAGCCAGCTTTACCTTCATGCTCATTTGCAACTGCATCTAGACCAATACCTTAAGCGTGCAGGCGTGGTGGGGAAAGCATTGCGCGCCAGAGCGCGTGACAGCATCTAATTTTATGCGTCAGTGGGCGCCGTGGCGGCGCTGTCGCTTTGCTGGTCTGCGCTGATGCTATGGCGATGTTTGCTTGGCATGCGGGGCGTCTGAGGCAGTCAGTGATGATGCCGCCCGGAGGCGGCATTTTTGGCAGGATTTATTCTGATTCGAGGCTGTAATCTTTAAAGCGGATCACCTCCATTCCGAGCCAGTCGTTAATCTCTTTAAATCGCTCCTGCAGCGGCGTCAGCTCATTACGCACAAATACCCGCGCTACCTTCTCAACATCCCCCATCGAGCCAATATTCTCGGGCTTGCCGCCCATCAGCTGGAACGGCACGCGGTGCGCATCGAGCAGGTCAGCAGCGCTCACCTTTTTGATATTGAAAAAATCATCTTTCGTGGCGACTTCACTCAGCGGCACGATCTTAATGCCGTCCGGTTTCCCGTTGGGGGCGTAGAAAAACAGGTTTTTGAAATTCCCGAGCCCCTTCGAATTTCGCATCGCATCACGTAGCGACTCAACGTCGGTGCTGCTTTGCGCCGCGTCGGTGACGTACATGATGTAACCCGCGTGCGCGCCGTTCTGGTAATACTTGCGACGAAACAGCGTGGCCGATTCATTCAGCCAGGCGGAGTTCAATGCGCTCAGGTATTCAGGCATCCCGTAAAGCTCCTGGTTAATATCAGGCTCAAGCAGGTGAAACACCGAGCCGGGCGCAAATTCGTGCGGATGGGTGAAGCTCGACACGTACCAGTAAACGCCATCCTCGACGCCACGGCGGGTGTATTTGGCCGGTGAAGTTTCCAGCTTCATGAGCTGGCCGGTGACGCTCATTCGCTTCTCAAGATAGCCGTTCGCAAAGACCAGATAATCGAGCACGAGGCGGCTGAAATCCTGACGCGACAGCAGCGGATGAGGGATGTAGGTGCTCGCCAGAATGTTACGCTTCACGTAAATCGGTGAGCTGTGGTGCACGGCGGCGCGCAGACTTTTCGCCAGTCCCGAGAAGTTGACCGGCGGCTCGTACCATTTCCCGTTATGAATACACTCGACATAATCGAGGATGTCGCGGCGATCCATGACGGCGGAGGGCTCGCCGAAGGTGAACGCCTCCATTTTTTGCGGTGCGCTGGCGGTTTTTTCGGTTGGTTTATGCTTTGCCATCTTAGTAAATTTCCAGAATTGAGTTGGAGTGCATCCCGCTCCCGGCGGAAAGCGGTTCGTTTAGCAGGGCGTGCATGGTCGCCCACGCGATATCTGCGTGGCTGGCTTCTTCACTGCGACTCGCTTCATAGGTCGAGCTGCGCCCGCTGCTGGTCATGGTTTTGCGGATAGCCATAAACGACTGCGTGATGTCGGTCGCACCGGCGTCATATTCCAGGCACCCGCGTCGGATGGTGTCTTTCGCTTTCAGCACCATCGCGGTTTTCATTTCTGGCGTGTAGCGGATGGCGCGCGCTGCCGGGAAGAACGAGCGCACGAGCTGGTAAACACCCTGGCCGATGCCGGTCGCATCGATGCCGATATAGTCGACGGTGTATTTTTCTGTCAGTGACCGGATGGCTTCGGCCTGCGCCGCAAAATCCATCCCTTTCCACTGGTGACGCTCAAGAATGCGGAATTTGCCACCGGCAACCAGTGGCGGAGCCAGTACCGCACAGCCTGCGCTGTCGCCGGTGTGTGACGGGTCATAGCCAATCCAGACCGGTCGCCAGTTAAACGGACGGTCGGCAAATTGTTCGAAGTCCTCCCACTCTTCCATCGCATCGACCATGCAGCGCTGCAGCTCCTCGAACGGGAATACCGACGCCTTGTCATCGACGAACTCGCACATGAACAGATTGCGGAAATCGTCAGCGCTGTTTTCCTGTTTCAGCTGATCCAGATTGAACAGCGTGCAGCCCCCGGCGAGCGCGTCCTCGATGGTGACTATCTGCCGCCACTGTCCATCCGGGCACAGCACGCCACCGGCGAGCGCCTGGTGGCTGATATCGATGTCGACCCGTTCGTCGCGGTTGCTGCGCCCCCGGTTAAACAGCTCGCCTGACCAGAACGGATACGCGCCGTGCGCCAGTGTGGACGGGGTCGAGAAATAGGTGGTGCGCAGGTGCGACTGTGACGCCATCCCCGAGGCGACTTTACGCAGCCGCTGGAAATTGGGTATCCAGAAAATTTCATCGACATACAGGTCGCCGTTGTGACTCTGCGCGGTGTTGGAGTTGGTTCCGAGGAAAATCATCTCTGCGCCGTTGTTACCGATGACAATCGGGTCGCCTGACAGGTCGACGTCGACCAGCCGCGCAAACGCGATGATGTACTTACGGAACACATACGCCTGCGTCTTACTCGCTGACAAAAATATCTGGTTCTGACCGGTCTTAAGCGCGCGCAGCAGGGACTCGCGTGCGAAGTAAAACGTCGCGCCAATCTGACGCGATTTAAGGATGTGGCGGATACGGTGCTCAAGCCCGGCCCTGTGCCAGTTGAGCTGATACTCAAACGACTGATCGAGGAAAATCTCTTCCAGCTTTTCGATAGCCTCGTCGCTGAAATAGTTACGCTTCGGCTTTTTGCGATCCCCTTTGTTGCGGCTCGCAATGTTGGGGTTTAAATCCACCTCGTTTCCGGTCTGGCCGTAGCGGTTGATGCGTGCGAACCGTTCCATCTGGCGCGACAGAAAGTCAGCGACCTTAAAGTCATGGGGTGTCAGGTCGAGCTTGGCGTAGAGCTGAATCAGGCGCGCCTCAAGTGTCGTTTCCACGCGGTTGAGCGGCGCGGTTTCTTCCCATCCGTCGCGCTGTTTCCAGCTCTGCACCGTCGGGCGCTTCACCTGCAGCGTGTCGGCGATTTGTGGCACAGAAAATCCCTGCCAGAACAGCAGGCGCGCCTGTCGACGCGGATCGTGCAGAAGGGAGAGGTCGGTTGAGATTGTCATGGTTGCCTCGTGTCGGGGAATACGGGGCAAGGCTAAGGAAATGGACGGCGATTATCGCTAAGCCCCTGTTGTGTCAGGGGTTGCACTTCTGCAAGCGGTGGCTGATGCGGGGCGGAGTCGGGAAACTACACCCGAACCGAAAACCCAACATCAGGACACCTGAACAATGGCAAAGAAAGTTTCTAAATGGTTTCGCATCGGCGTCGAGGGCGACACCTGCGATGGCCGCGTCATCAGCGGGGATGACATTCAGGACATGGCCGACACCTTCGACCCGCGTGTCTATGGTTGTCGCATCAACCTCGAACACCTGCGCGGCATTCTGCCCGACAGCGTGCTCAAGCGTTATGGCGACGTGACCGAAGTGAAAGCGGAGATCATCAGCGATGACTCGGCGCTGAATGGCAAAAAGGCGCTGTTTGGCAAAATCGCACCGCTCGACGAGCTGGTCGGCATGGTGCGTGCCGGTCAGAAGGTTTACACCTCGATGGAGATCCGCCCGAACTTCGCCAACAGCGGCAAATGCTACCTCGTCGGTCTCGCCGTCACCGATGACCCGGCAAGCCTCGGCACCGAATACCTCGAATTCTGCAGCCGGGCGACGCAGAACCCGCTCGCCGGTAAAAAAGCCCACCCTGACGATCTGTTTTCCGTTGCCACGCTGGCTGAGCTGGAATTTGAGGACGTGCCCGACACCGTGCTCAACAGCCTGACCGACAAGGTCAGAGCCATTTTCAGCCGCAAGCAGGTCAGCGATGACGCGCGTCTGGCGGATGTGCATGAAGCCGTGACGGTGGTTTCCGAACAGGTGCAGACCAGCCTGAGCACCACCGAGACCCGGGTGAAGGAAATGGAAACCGCGTTCGCGCATCTGCAGCAGGATGTGACCCGCCAGACCGAAGAAAACGCGCAGGCGTTTACCTCCCTGAAAAGCTCTCTCGATAACACCGAAAGCCAGCGCCAGCCGCGCCGTGAACTCTCGAAGGGCGGAACCGGCGATGAGCTGCTGACCAACTGCTGATAACGCGCCGGGCGCGCTGCCCGGCCAGACACCTATTGCGAAAAACAGGAATAACGATGCGTAAAGAAACCCGCTTTAAATTTAATGCCTACCTGTCCCGCGTCGCGGAGCTGAACGGCGTCGAGACCGACGACGTGGCGAAGAAATTCACCGTCGAGCCGTCCGTGACCCAGACCCTGATGAACACCCTGCAGCTGTCATCCGCGTTTCTGACCCAGATTAACATCGTGCAGGTGGACGAGCTGAAAGGCGAAAAGGTCGGGGTCGGCGTCAACGGCACCATTGCGAGCACCACCGATACCGCCGGGGACAATGAGCGCAAGACCGCCGATTTCACCGCGCTCGAATCCAACCAGTACGAGTGCGCGCAGATCAACTTCGACTTCCATATCCGCTACAAACAGCTCGACCTGTGGGCGCGATTCCAGGACTTCCAGACCCGCATACGTGACGCGATCATTAAGCGCCAGTCGCTCGACTTCATCATGGCCGGTTTCAACGGCATCGAGCGTGCGGCGACCTCGAACCGCAAGCAGAACCCGCTGCTGCAGGACGTCGCCACCGGCTGGCTGCAGAAGTACCGCAATGAGGCCCCGGCGCGCGTGATGTCAAAAATCACCGGCGAAGATGGTACGGTCATTTCCGAGGTGATCCGCGTGGGTGAAAACGGCGACTACAAAAACCTCGATTCGCTGGTGATGGATGCCACTACCAACTTGATTGACGAGATTTATCAGGATGACCCGGAGCTCGTGGTCATCACCGGTCGCAAGCTGCTGGCTGACAAATATTTCCCGATTGTCAACAAGACCCAAGAAAACAGCGAGACACTGGCCGCTGACATCATCATCAGTCAGAAGCGTATCGGCAATCTGCCAGCCGTGCGCGTGCCGTACTTCCCGGCCAATGCCCTGATGATCACGCGTCTCGATAACCTGTCGATTTACTTCATGGATGACGCTCACCGCCGCGCCATCATCGAGGAGCCGAAGAAAGACCGCATCGAGAACTACGAGTCGATGAACGTCGATTACGTGGTTGAAGCCTATGCCGCCGGTGGCCTGATTGAAAACATCACCCTCGGCAAATTTGCGGCCCCGGCGGAGCCTGAAAGTGCTACTGCGCCTGCTGCCCAGAACAGCGGAGAGTAAGCCATGACGAGCCCCGCAGCGCTTCACATGATGCGGGTCTCGGCCTCTGAAACCGCGAGGCGGGCTGCTGCTCCGCTGCGCAATGCAACTGCCTATGAGCAGATGCTGGTGAAGCTGGCCGCAGACTGTCGCACGTTAAAACAAATCCGATCCACCGAGCGTAAGGCCGACAAAAAGCGCGAGCTGCTGCCGTTTTATCTCCCGTGGGTGGCGGGTGTCCTTGCGAACGGCAAGGGCGCGCAGGATGACATTGTCATGACCGTCATGCTCTGGCGTCTCGATGCGGATGATATCGCCGGTGCGCTGGAAATTGCCCGTTATGCGATGACGTGGGGACTCACGATGCCGGTCGGCGGCCATCGCCGCACCACGCCGTATCTGCTGGCGGAAGAGGTGGCGCTTGCCACGCAGCGTCTGCGCGATATGAAACAGCCAGTCGAACTGGCGAACCTGCTCGACACTCTCGCGCTGACTGAGCGTGCGGATATGCCCGATATCGTGCGCGCGAAGCTGCACAAAATCACCGGCTACGTGCTGCGCGACGCAGGCCAGTTGCCCGAGGCACTGACGCACCTGCAGCGCGCTATTCAGCTGGAGCGAACTATCGGCGTGAAAAAGGATATCGAACAGCTTGAGCGTCAGCTGAAACCGAAGCCCGAACCCGCACCGAAAACAAATAAACCGCGCACGCGCAAAGCTACCGCTAAACCGGCGGCACGGCGCGGGCGTCCTCCCAAAGTGGCAAAAGCCGCAGGTTAACCGAACGCTCCCCGAGCCGGGCGGCACGCCGGTCAAAGCGGGTATCACTTGCCCTGACTGCGACCGGCGTCCACCGCCCACCCATTACCCGAGGTTGTCATGACGACACTAATTATTGAGCCCACTACAGCGCCGCAGGACGTAGAGGGCGTGGTGATACCGCCACCGGGCGTGAGCGAGCCGGTGATTAAAAACACCGGCTTTTTCCCCGATGTCGACCCGCAGCACGTGCGTGAAGAAATACGCCTTGAGCAGACCGTTTCGCCTGTGCGCCTGCGCCGGGCAATCAAGACCGCCATCGCCGAAACCAATGCGGAGCTACGCGACTGGCGCGACCGCCAGCTCGACGCCGGTCATGCCACGCTCGCGGATGTCCCGACCGACGAGCTCGACGGCGAAAGCGTGCGCTGTTTCCACTACTTCAACGCCGTGTGCTCGATGACGACCGCCACGCTGTACGAGCGTTATCGCGGCGTGGATGCGACCAGCAAGGGCGACAAAAAAGCCGACAGCATCGACAGCACCATCGATGAGATGTGGCGGGATATGCGCTGGTCAGTGGCGCGTATTCAGGAAAAGGCGCGCTGCATTGTGGGTCAAATCTGATGAAGGTGTACGCGATGCAGGGTGACACCCTCGACTCGATTTGCGCCCGGCATTACGGGCGCACAGAGGGCGTGGTCGAGACGGTGCTGCAGGCGAATCCGGGGCTGTCGGAGCTGGGCGTCATCCTGCCGCACGGCACGGCGATAGAGCTGCCCGAGACCGACAGCGCACCGAAAACCGAGACGGTGAATCTATGGGACTGAGCATGGAAAAAATCACGACGTTTGTCGCCTACTGGCTGGCCGTCGGGCTGGCGTATTTCGGGGCAATGTCGCCCGAAAAGCTGGCGTTGTATGTGGGCAGTGCCTGCGCCATTTTTACCGCGCTGACCAATTTCTGGTTTAAGCGCAAAACCTTTCGCTATCTGCAATCCCTCGGACTGGATAAGGGGGCTATTCGTGAGCTCAATCATTAAACGCTGCAGTGTGGCCGCCGTGCTGGCGCTGGCGGTACTGATGCCTGACTTTCGTCTGCTTAACACCTCGCCCGAGGGTCTGGCGCTAATTGCCGACCTCGAAGGTTGTCGCCTGACACCTTACCAGTGCAGCGCTGGAGTGTGGACGTCAGGCATCGGCCACACTGCAGGTGTCGTCCCGAAAGGGGAAATCACTGAGCGACAGGCGGCGGCGAACCTCGTCGCGGATGTGCTGAACGTAGAGAAACGTCTCGCGGTCTGCGTGCCGGTGGAAATGCCGCAGCATATTTACGACGCGCTGGTGAGTTTCGCTTTCAACGTGGGAACCGGTGCGGCCTGCCGGTCGACGATGGTCGCGTATATCAAGCGTCATCAATGGTGGCAGGTATGCGACCAGCTCCCCCGCTGGGTTTATGTGAATGGCACTGTAAACACAGGGCTGGAAAATCGCCGCGCGCGTGAGCGTGCTTACTGCATCAAGGGGGTGTCATGAAAGCAACGATGTTTTTACTGGCCGCATTGGTTGCGGTTGTGCTCTGGCAGCGCCACGAAAACGGCAACCTGACGCGCTCTTTTGAACGGGCGAACAAGGTCGCCGGTGAACAAAGAAACGTGATCGGGATGCTGAAAAATCAGCTTTCCGTATCGCAACGAATTGCCAGGACAAACGAAACCGCGCAGGTCAATTTGCGTGGTGAATTAATCGCAGCCGGTGCAATGGCCGTGCGGCGTGAAGAAACCATAACGAGGCTGTTAAATGAAAATGAGGAGCTGCGCCGCTGGTATGGCGGTCGTTTGCCTGATGTTGTGCGCAGGCTGCACACCCGCACCGGTTGTGCCTCCGCCGGTCATTGTTTACAGCGCGTGTCCGAAAGTGAGCTATTGCCCGATGCCGGGAAGTGAACCGGCGACTAATGGCGACCTGAGTGCTGATATTCGCAGGCTTGAGCACGCGCTCACCGCCTGCGCGCTGCAGGTTGAAACCGTCAAAGACTGTCAGGATAAACTCGATGAAGAAAGCACTCAGCCTGCGAAAAGCGTTAACTGACGCCGTCCCGCAGCTTAAAATCAATCCCGAAATGATGCGCATCTTCGCGGATGAGGGAAATATCGACGCGCGTCTCGCGGCCTCGCTGTCCCATGAAAAGATTTACACCCTGAATGTGATCGTGTGTGATTTTGTGGGCGACCCTGACCTGATTTTCGTGCCGGTGGTGGCATGGCTGCGAGAGAACCAGCCGGATATCTGCACGCTCGATGAGGGGCGCAAAAAGGGCTACCGCTTCCAGATTGATTTAAACGACGGGGACACTGTTGATATCAGCATCAGCCTGCAGCTCACCGAGCGAACCATCATCAAAGAGGAAAACGGTGCACTGCACGTGAGCTATGCGTCTGAGCCACCGCTGCCCGAGCCGGTGGCGCGACCGACCGAGCTGTATATCAATGGCGAACTGGTGAGCAAATGGGATGAGTGACTTTAAACCCTTCGACGATAAGCTGGCCGGGCTGATTGGCGCGCTGTCACCAGCGGGACGGAGAAAGCTCACCGCTGAAATTGCGAAGGAACTGCGAAGATCGCAACAGCAGCGCATCAAGCAGCAGAAAGCGCCCGATGGCACGCCATATCAGGCGAGGAAGCGCCAGCCGCTTAGGGCAAAGTCGGGACGTATCAAGCGCGCGATGTTTCAGAAGCTGCGCACGGCTCGCTACATGAAAGCCAGTGGCCGCAATAATGCGGCTGTGGTCGAGTTTACCGGCAAGGTGCAGCGTATCGCCCAAGTCCATCAGCTCGGCCTTAAAGACCGGCCAAACCCGCACAGCCGCGACGTGCAATATTCAGAGCGTCAGTTATTAGGGCTGAATCATGACGATGTTAAGATGATTGAAAGTTTTATTTTTGAAACGCTTAGGAAAGTTAGAAGTTAATCATAGACTAACCGACTGTTTTTAAGCTATTTTTAGCGAAAAAGTTGGGAGGTATCTATGGAAGAGAAAAAGTATCAAGTTTTTGTAAGCTCAACTTACGAAGATTTGTTTCATGCGCGTAAGAAAATTATAGAAACAGTGTTGAGTTTATATCATTTTCCAGTTGGCATGGAAATGTTCAGTGCAGATGATTCAGAGCAGTGGGAAATAATTAAAGAAACGATTGAAGGTAGTGATTACTACGTGATAATCATTGGCCAAAAATATGGTTCGATTGCAGCGTCAGGATTGAGTTATACAGAAATGGAGTATGATTATGCTAAGTCTCTTGGGATACCGGTGTTGGCATTTATTCGTAACCGTGAAGTAGATACGAAACCTCATGAAAGAGAGCGAGACGTTAATAAAATTGAACTGCTTGAGCTTTTTATAGAAAAAGCTAAGGCTAATAAGATGTGCGATTTTTGGGATTCAATGGACGATTTAGCCACTAAAGTAGCAATCGCATTACCTAAGATAATGAGGAGAACACCTAGGATTGGATGGGTCAGGGGGGATCAGGCTACATCAAAAGAAATATCCAATGAGCTTGCTGAGCTATCAACAGAAAACAGATTATTGAGAGAGAAAGTTAGGGCGTATGAAAGTCGACTGCATACAGATGCTCCTATTCTAAATTTGTCAATGATTGATGATGATTTGGAGTTGACTATTGCCAGGGATGTTACTGTTCAACCATATATGGATTTATTGGCTATGGATGATATTCCGAACTCTTATCGAGGGGATGTTTCGGAGGAAAAGCTGCGAAAATATAATGAAGCTATACCGACTAAAGAAAAAGTAGATTTGTATAATAAGAAATTATTTTTGCATTTATGTTATCAAGAGCACAGTGTTACTTTTAACCCTGTTCTTGAAAATATCGGTAAGAAATTAGCGACAGATATCTATATTCACATCGAACTTCCGAGTTTTTTAGTTGCGCTTAGTGACGATAACAAAAAGTTTTTTACAGAATTACCAGTAATAAATATTCCAGAAACTCCCATGGCAGAGATTGATAGGCTTAATGCTGCTAGAAATAGTTTGGATTCGTTCAGGCAGAGGTTAATTCTTGGGAAGTTCGGAGGTGCTGAGAATGACTTTGTGTTAAGTGGGCATAGGGCGTCAAATATTCTTGATAGCTCAGTGATGGACTATGTCAACAAAATTAGGCCGATTAACGCAACGGATTGGGTTGATTATGATAAAGGCCGAATAGTATTAAGAGCAAAGAAATTAATACAGAGTTTATCGGTAGAATTCGATAGTGTCACATTAGTTCCAATTGCTGAGGGGCAAGGGACAATAAATTTCAAAGTGGTTTGTGAGGAGCTAAAAGAACCAATCATATTCAGCCGTAATGTAATAGTCTCATAATCTTCTTATCCGCAATGTTGTGTAGTTTCTCCTAGAGCATCGTTTCATTGCCGCTGGCCTTGCCCGGCGGCATCCTTTCCCCATGAATAATTTAAATTCTCTGCAGGAAATCGCACGCGCGATCCGAAACCTCATCCGCACTGGCATTGTGACTGACATCGACCTCGATGAGGGGCTGTGTCGTGTCCAGACCGGAGGCATGCAAACCACCTGGCTGAACTGGCTCACCTGTCGCGCCGGTCGCTCGCGTGTGTGGTGGGCTCCCTCGGTCGGTGAGCAGGTGCTTTTACTGGCTATCGGTGGCGAGCTCGACACGGCCTTTGTGCTGCCGGGCATTTTCTCTGATGACAATCCCGCGCCGTCGGCCTCACCCGATGCGTTTCACGTGTCATTTCCTGACGGGGCGGTTATCGAGTACGACCCCGACAACGGGGCGCTCACCGTGTCCGGTATCAAAACCGCCGACGTCACTGCGTCGGATTCCATTACGGCCACCGTGCCGGTGGTGCTGGTGAAAGCTGAAACCCGCATCACCCTCGATACCCCGGAGGTAGTGTGTACCAACAAGCTGATAACCGGCTCACTCGAAGTGCAGAAGGGCGGGACGATGACAGGCGATATTGAGCACACCGGCGGGAAGCTGACATCTAACGGCGTGCAGGTGGATGACCACGCGCACGGCAACGTTCAAAGCGGCGGAAGCTGGACTAAGGAAACAAAATGACGGTGCGTTATCTCGGTATGAACAGCCAGACCGGGCTCAGTATCTCTGAGGTCGAGCATATTAGGCAAAGCGTGCGCGACATTCTGATCACGCCGATAGGGTCGCGCGTCATGCGCCGTGAATATGGCTCGCTTCTGTCGGCGCTAATTGACCAGCCGCAGACACCGGCACTGCGCCTGCAGATTATGGCCGCGTGTTATTCCGCGATCCAGAAGTGGGAGCCACGCGTCAGCCTGACGGCCATCACCTTTGAACGATCGGACACTGCCGGCGGGCTGTATGTCGATATCACCGGCACGCGCTCAACATCGAGCCAGCCGTTTTCCCTCACCATTCCACTGAGTTAAACGCTATGGCAATTGTTGACCTGAGCCAGCTCGCCGCGCCTGATGTCGTGGAAGCGCTGGACTATGAGACCATCCTCGCAGAACGTAAAGCGACGCTCGTCTCGCTTTATCCCGAAGACCAGCAGGAAGCGGTCGCGCGTACGCTGACGCTCGAATCTGAGCCGATTGTGAAGCTGCTGCAGGAAAACGCCTATCGGGAAGTTATCTGGCGACAGCGCGTTAACGAGGCCGCGCGCGCGGTCATGCTGGCCTATGCAACCGGCGCAGACCTCGACCAGCTCGGGGCAAACTCTGGCGTTGGGCGTCTTGTCATCACGCCTGCAGATGACACGACATTACCCCCGACGCCTGCCGTGATGGAATCGGACACCGACTATCGTCTGCGCATCCAGCAGGCGCCAGAGGGGCTGAGTACCGCCGGGTCAACCGGTGCATATCAGTTTCATGGCCGCAGCGCCGACGGGCGGGTCGCAGATATTTCCGTTATCAGTCCCGAGCCAGCTTGTGTGACGGTTTCGGTGCTGTCGCGTGAAAATAACGGCGTGGCCTCTGACGAGCTGCTCGATATCGTGCGCACTGCCCTGAACGACGAGGACGTGAGGCCGGTCGCTGACCGCGTGACCGTGCAGTCAGCAAATATCGTCGACTATAAAATCATCGCCTCGCTTTACCTGTACCCGGGTCCTGAAAGCGAGCCGGTGCTCAGTGCGGCAAAAACAAAGCTGCAGGCGTATATCACCGCGCAGCACCGGCTCGGGCGTGATATCCGAAAATCTGCCATCTATGCGGCGCTCCACGTCGAGGGCGTGCAGCGCGTCGAGCTGGCCGAACCGGTGGCCGACATCGTGCTCGATGACACTCAGGCGTCGTGGTGCAGCGAGTACAGCGTGAGCATCGGGGGCAACGATGAATAATACCCGCCTGCTGCCGGTGGGCTCCTCGCCGTTAGAAGTCGCGGCGGCACGCGCCTGCGCTGACATCGAAAATACCCCCGTCCCCCTGCGCCGTCTCTGGAGCGCTGACGACTGCCCGGCAAATCTGCTGCCGTGGCTGGCGTGGGCGTTTTCCGTTGACCGGTGGGATGAGAGCTGGCCGGAGGCCACAAAGCGGGATGTGATCCGCGCGGCGCGGTTTATACACGAGCACAAAGGAACGATTGGCGCAGTGCGTCGCGTGGTGGAGCCGCTCGGCTACCTGATAAACGTGTCTGAGTGGTGGGAAACCAGCGACCCGCCCGGCACGTTTCGCCTCGATATCGGTGTGCTGGAGACCGGCATCACCGAGGAAATGTATTACGAAATGGAGCGACTGATCGCCGATGCAAAGCCAGCCAGCCGCCACCTTATCGGCCTGAATATTATTCAGGACATTCCGGGACGACTTTACACCGGAGCCCTGACCTATGACGGCGACATCATTACGGTTTATCCCGGATAAGTGAGAGCACAATGACAGTGAAATATAAAACGGTCATCACCAA
>Ga0209281_1001220_pt1 | contig 17310 bp, 17 predicted proteins | sample MedtruBG_FD_187514 | JGI IMG/M metagenome (GOLD analysis project Ga0209281, IMG submission 187514) | Root nodule microbial communities of legume samples collected from California, USA - Medicago truncatula BG (SPAdes) (version 2) | ecosystem: Host-associated > Plants > Roots > Nodule | place... | reverse complement strand
TGGCAGGCTAACAGGTTCGGCCATGTGGTTCCCACATGGCGACGATTTCGCCACCATAGGCATGGTGATCACTTCCCCGCGTCTGCAGTCAAACGGCACCGCACGCTGGCTCATGGAACACGTGCTTTGGGATTGCTGCGGACGCAATCTCAGACTCAATGCAACGAGGGCCTCCCGCCGGCTCTATCATTCGCTCGATTTCCAGCCCATGCGGACCATGTACCAATGCCAGGGCATCGTCCGCCAGGCCGACTCGACCGCAACGACGGAGCAGCCACCGGTCAGGCGACTGGAAGGCGAGGACCTTGCCGCCGTCGCTGAGCTGGATGCAGGGGCATTCGGCGTTTCGCGGACGGCTCTGATCGGCAAACTCTTCGCGCAATCGGTCGGTTACGGCCTATTTCGTGGCGGTCGGCTGGAGGCTTTCGCGCTTTGTCGTCCTTTTGGCAGGGGCCATGTTATCGGCCCGGTCGTTGCAGACTCTGATGCCGACGCCCTCGCAGTGATCCGACGGCATGTCGCCGCACACGAAAACCAGTTTCTGAGGCTGGACACCCCGGTCGAGACCGGCCCATTCGCGACATTTCTCTCCCAGTCCGGCCTGGCCGTCTTCGATACGGTGCTCGCAATGTCGCGTCGGGGCAAAGGCTGCGCCGACGTGGTACAAGGGTCGAACCTCTACGGCTTGGCAAGTCACGCCCTCGGCTGAGCCTTTACGGCCTCCGCGATTGGGAACGCAGACGCGAAGAGCGGCTTTGGGGCAGTACCCGGACATTCCAAGCGGTGTCGTTAATCGGCCAACCAGCGACCTATCCGCCGGTGATAGGTGCGCGACAGCTCAACAGAACTTCGCGGTAGCGTGCAATCCATATCGGTGCGGCGTGCGGCACCGTTGTGCATTCAGCCGCGCTCCGCCTCGCCCGTCACGCGCCAGATCACATCGCCGACATCGTCCGCCACCAACAGGGAGCCGTCAGGGCCGATGGCAACTCCAACCGGCCGTCCATAGGACGCTCGCTCGTCGGGTGAAAGGAAACCCGTCAGAATGTCACGCGCCGGCCCGGCCGGGCGTCCATTCACGAATGGCACGAAGACAACCTTGTAGCCGCTCAGCGTGCTGCGGTTCCAGGAACCATGCTGGCCGATGACCATGCCCTCCGAAAAGCCGGGCAGAATGCCTGCGGGAAGCCAGCAAAGGCCAAGTGATGCAGTGTGTCCACCCAAGGCATAGTCCGGTGTTATAGCGGTTGCGACCATCGCCGGGTCCTGAGGCACCCGGTCGTCGACGATCTGCCCCCAATAGCAATAGGGCCATCCATAGAAGCCGCCGTCGCGCACTGATGTCAGATAGTCGGGAGGCGTCTCGTCGCCCAAGCCATCGCGCTCATTAACCACCGTCCAGAGTGCACCTGTTGTTGGCTCCCACGCCATGCCCACGGGGTTGCGCAAGCCGGAGGCAAATATGCGGTGCTCACCACTCTTGAGGTCAAGCTCGTGGATAGCGGCCCGTCCTTCCTCGACCGCCATGCCGCGCTCGCCTATGTTGCTGAGCGAACCGACGCCGATAAAAAGCTTTTGTCCATCGCGACTCGCAAGCAGACTTCGCGTCCAATGCCCGCCGGCCTTGAGGTCAGCCAGCTTTCGTCCGGTCGTGCTGATACGCGTGTCGCCCGTTCTATACGGGAACGCAACCACCCCATCTGTGTTGCAGACGTACAGCGTATCGCCCAGCAACGCCATGCCGAACGGCTGACGGAGTCGGTCGAGAAATACCGGGCGCACTTCGGCCACGCCGTCGCCATCGGCATCACGCAACAGCGTGATGCGATTTGGACTTGCGCCCACGGCGGCCGCGCGCTTCATCGTGCTGAACATGGCGTAGTCGAAGGCGGATTTGATGCCCCCCGGCTCGCTCAGTGCCTCAGCGACCAGTACGTCGCCATTCGGCAGCACATGAATCCACCGCGGATGTTTGAGCCCGGCCGCAAATGCGTTCACCTTGAGCCCGGCCGCCGCAGTAGGCATCTGCTCCGCGGCCCATCCCTTGGCTGTCGGCATCTTCAGTGTCGGAATACCCTGCGGCTTGGCTTTCGGGATTTTCGGGGTACTGCCATAAGCTGGTTCCAGAGAATCGCTGTCCTGGCGCCGCAAAAGGATAGCCGCAGCGCCGATCAGCGCGACCACACGACCGAAAATATCTGACAGACCCATGTGCCCTCCTAATCCTGATGTGCACGCTACCCGAAGCGCCTGCCGGTTAGTATCCTTAAACGGCATTGCTTTCATGGAGACCTCCCTGGGTGGGAAGCGCGCTACACCCGCTTGGCAGTTGGTGACAAAGATCTTGACTGGCTCCGGTTCGGCGGAGAGAGGGGCAAACTCAAGCGATGGCAGCCGTTCGCCACGAGCCTCGCGCCTGGCTTGTTCCCTTTTAGTGCTTGAAGCGATTGGAGCCCACCAGCTGTATGCACGCTCAATGCTAGCTGCCCGCGCTGTCGCTGAGAACGTCCATGTACGCGCGATAAACGAACACCCGGCCTCGGCGTCGCCGGGGCTTCTTCGACGATTCCAAGGTTCTGTAGCTGGTCTAGCGCTGCGTTCACAGTTGGAACTGTGAGACCGCTCCGTTTAGACGCCGACATCGACGAGCCGCCATTCTACTCGCGCAATTGTTCGCCGTGCAGGGACCCGGACGCAAGCGGTCGACCAGAGCCGAACCCTGATTGCTTTGCGTGTTTTGCTAGATCTTCACCAGCATGACCGTGAAAATACATGAACTCGAGGCCTGCCCCGGCTCCGGCGAGCACCAGCGACATCGGAAAGCGCGTCTATTACGTCAGGAACGCGTGCAATGCTTCCAATTCCTCCGGTCGGATCTCATGTCCGCCGGAATGGTAACATGCCTCAACGCGGGCCTTCTGTGCCGCGAAGTAGTCGGCCAGCCTCTCTGAGAGAGGGAGCGGGCAGATCGGGTCTCGTTGCCCCGCGGTGATCAGGATTGGTCGATCTTTCAACTGCTCGCTGTTCGGGGGGATCCATGGAATGAGTGGATGCAGCAGGGCAGCTCGGTCGAAAAGGCCGGCATTCTTGAACAAAACGGACGCAAGGATGGTTGCCCCGTTCGAATAGCCGAGCCCGTATATTGGCCGCCCCGGATTTGCTGCTTTGTGGGCGGCAATGAATCTGGCCATCTTTTCTGTTCGCAAGGTCAGGTCCTCCATGTCGTAGGAGTCTTCGCTCGTCCGACGAAAGAAGCGCAGCGCGCCAAATTCCGACACGTCCCCTCTCGGCGAAATAACTCCGGCATCCGGCAGGATTTGCCTGGCCAGCTCGGCGAACTGATGCTCGTCTCCGCCCGTCCCATGAAAAGCGAAGACGATGGGCGCGTTGGGTCCGGGCGCTTTTATCAGCGTCTGATAGGATGAGATCGTCATCGTGGTCTTCTCCGTCGGGCTGGACGCGAGCTGCCGCGGCCCCGAAGTTGGTTAGTCTTTGATCGGTTTTAGACGGCGTGAGATCTGGTCGCGATAAGGCTCGTAGCGCGTGGGAAGCTTCACGGCCCCACAGAGGTGTGCGGTGTCTTCATCGCGGTCAAACCCCGGCTCGTTGGTCGCGATCTCGGACAACACGCCCTGGGGCGTGGGGAAGTAGAGCGCCCAGAAGTAGTCACGGTCTATGACAGGCGTTACCTGATAGCCGGTGTCCATCAGGCCTTGCGAACCTCGAGCTGAGCCGCCCGATCGTCCACGGCGAAGGCGATGTGATGCACCGAGCCCGCGCCGAGGCGGCGAGATCGGCCTTGGGAACTGTTTCCAGAGCGATGACGTCGGCGCCGTTGCCGCCGCTGATGGCGAAGCTCGACCAGTCGCCTTTGCGATCCACCTCCTGGTAACCCATGAAGCTGATTAGCTCGCGCGTTGCACCGGCATCCTTTAGAGGCAGACTTGTCCGGAGGAAGCCCGTGATCGCCTTGTCCGGGTCGACCTCTGTGCTGCCCAACCGGGCGGCGGGCGCCATCGACTGCGATAGACCTCCGGGTCGTCGAAATTCACAGTCTTCTTTACGCGGCGCGGCCGAGCGCCTTGGCAAGTCGCTGTTCTCCTGGGTGCTGGCGCCCATCGACGTGAGATGATGAAGGCCTTTGATCTGTGTGAGCATGGCAAGTTCCCTCGGCTAGCGTGTATCGCCTGATCTGGAGAGAAAATCGCTCAGGTCCTCACGAAAGTGAACAGCAATAATATTGACAAATTTGTTGCGAAAATTGCAATAAAATAGCATGGGCGATCTAAGCGATATCCGGGTTTTCTTGGCCGTAGCGCAGCAGCGCAGCTTCACCGCGGCGGCGCGACAGTTGTCGATGACACCGCCGACCGTGACCCGCGCCGTTAGTGCGCTGGAGCGGAGCCTGGGAGTGCAGCTCCTGCTGCGCACCACACGTCAGGTTTCACTGACGTCGGCCGGCGCCGTCTACGCGGCGCGCGTAGAGCCACTGATCAGGCAGTTCGACCAAGTGAGGGACGATCTGCGCGAAGAGCAAGGGGACGTGGCCGGGCTCATCCGCATCAATGCGCCGCTTTCACTCGGCCAACAACTGCTGCCGGACATCGTCTCGGGGTTTCGGGCCGAACATCCGCAGGTAAGCGTTTCGCTGTCTCTAACCGACCGCTTCATCGACATCGTGTCCGAGCGTTTCGATCTCGCATTGAGAGTTTCGGAGGCGCCGCGCGACAGGTCGACAATATGGCGCAAAGTGTGTCGCGTGCGGCGCATCCTTGTCGCTTCCCCAGGCTATCTCGCCATTTTCGGAACACCTGAGACGCCCGATGATCTCAGTCGACATGGCTGTATCGCCTACGACGAGGAGGCGATCTCCGAGACCTGGGAGCTGACGAACGGTGGGCGCACCCGCAAGGCGTTGGCCGGCAAAGTGCTGGCGGCGAACAACGGCGAGTTAATTGCCAAACTGGTGGAAGACGGGCAGGGCTTAGCCCTGCTGCCGCATTTCATCGTCGGCGATGCGCTAGCGCGCGGCGCGCTGAAGCAGGTCCTTGCCGAGTGGGAGCCTCCGGAGCTCTGGCTGACATTGTACTATCCGCCCTACGAGAAACTGCCGATGCGCGTTGCGAGATTCTCGGACTTCTTCGAAAGATATGTTACCCATACGCGCCCGCTGTGAAGAAAAGGCGAACTCAAGTCCTCTTTTCGCGTCGGAAGGCGTCCTTTCCGGCAAAAGGCGAGCATATGTTACAAGAATTTGACGACGCCCTCAGGCATGCTTCCTTTGAATCGGACTTGAACGGCCTATATGCGGCCCTTCTGTTGTCGAGATCTTTTGGGTCTTCCGAATCGCGAATACGGTCCCTCGGCCGGTCGCTACCGGACCTCTCGCAACAGAAAAGCAGATTTGTTTGGAGGCGCGAATGAGTCAAAGGACCGGAACGGAAGAGGGCGTCGGCGCACATTTTGGGCTGCCGTATGCTCCATGCCTCCCGGCTCGACCGGTTCGGGACGCCGGGTTTTCCGTGACGCGCCTGGAATGGCGGCTCAACGGGGAGGCCAACCGCTTGGTATCCTTGCCGCCCGATTCAGCATACTTTCTGATGCTGTACCTCAAGGATGCGTATCATTGCGACGTTGCTCCCGATGGCACCGAGAGCGAGACTCTCCGCTTCCGGCAGGGCTCCGTTTGCCTCGTCGATCTCGCTCATGGCGCCTGCATCCGGCTGTTCAGCGATCTCGATTCCCTCGCCTTCCAACTGCCGCGAGAGCTCATTCGGGAAGTAAGCGAGTTCTCGGCTGCCCCAAGAGCAACCACGCTTAGATGCCGTCGCGGCGAAGACGACGATGTGTTGCGCAATCTCGGAGCGGCTCTTCTGCCGCTGTTCGAGCGGCAAGGAAATTCCCACACTGCGGTCTTACAGCACATTGCCATCGCCATTTGTGCCCATTTGCTCCACGCTTACGGCGATCATGGCGGTCAGGGGGGACCCCGTTCAACACAATTTACTGTTTGGCAGGAGAGGGCAGCAAAGAACTTCATGATCGACCATTTTGCCGATCAATTCCCAATGGCGGCAGCAGCTTCGGCGGCTGGTGTTTCCATCCGTCGCTTTATCGAAAGCTTCAAACGCGTAACGGGCCAGACGCCGAAACAGTGGCTACTGGGCTATCGAACAGCACGTGCCAAGCAGTACCTCGGCGAGCGTTCTTTGACACTTGCAGAGATCGCCACCGGGTGCGGCTTCACCGACGAGGATCATTTTACCAAGGTTTTCCGTCGAGTGGCGGGTACCACCCCGGCAGCCTGGCGGGCGCGTTGGCTGCATTGACAGCGGTTTCGGTTTCGTGTGCGAATGAGGGCCGCTCCGCATTCTAACTTTGGACTATTGTAGCACCGCAATCGAACCCTGGACTATTGTAGGATCCGAAACAACGGTGTATCGCGCCTAGCCAGAAATCGGGAGACCACGTCGATGGCCCTGCACGAAGCATTGAACGCCGCAGGTCGTGTGCCGGGCCCGATCGTCAAGTCGATTGCTGCCGGCGATATCAACGTTACGAGGACCTATTCCGATCGGTTTGATCTGGACGTCGCCCCGGCCATCCCCTGCACAGACGCATTTGGCGTTATTGTTCAGCTTCGTGACTTCGATACCCATCGGCTATGGCGACGTGGCGAATTGGTTTACGAGGGCGGACACGCAAAGGCGTCGCTGGCAATCACCGACCTACGCGACCAGTGGCAGTGCCATCATCTCTCGCCGTTCGACAATATCCGCTTCCACATTCCGTTTTCCCGCATGCGTGCCTTCGCGGAAGAGGTGGGCCGTAGCGAATATATGGCGCTCGCTTGTGTCCAGGGGCGCATAGATCCGGTCATGCACGGCCTTGCCCAGGCATTGCTGCCATCGCTTGACGATCCTAGCGACGCCAATCCTCTGTTTCTGGAGCAGATCAATCTCGCCATGTTGGCGCACCTCAGTCAAACCTATGGCGGGCTGCACTTCCCCGTGGACAAAAAAGGGACTCTGTCGCCTTGGCAGGAAAGACTCGCTACGGACTTTTTGGCTTCCCATTTCAACAAACCGTTTTCGATTGGAGATCTGGCTTCTCGCTGCGGATTATCGCGCAGCTATTTCAACAAGGCTTTCAAGGAGAGCTTTGGGCGCACCCCTTCAAAGTGGCTGACCGAGTACCGGGTCGCGCGGGTCAAGGAAATGTTGTTGTTGGACCTGTCGATTGCTGAGGTCTCGATCAATTGCGGCTTCGCCGATCAGAGCCACATGACCAGGGTCTTCACAAGTCTGACTGGCGACACACCGGCACGCTTCAGACGAAAGAACAGGACGTTCGGCGTGGCCTTGGATCCGCTAATGGTCTGATCGCCTCCATTGGCTCACATCGTTCAAAACGCGTGAATTTCGTACAAGATCGTTTTCCCGGTCGCGGCGATGATGCGGCGATTGAGGGCGACTCCGCGCACCTGAGTGGAGGCTGCCTCTTGAAACCACGATCCGCACAGGGCCTCGGTCCTATTCCGATGTTTGTGGTCGAGAGGTTTTCGCTACAGGTAAGCTCAAAATACGGGACCCAAGGCATGACGGACGTCTCTTCCATCGCAGCAACCAAAAGACATGACAGTCTCGGCTGCTCCATGGACAGGCTCGACGATGACCGAACGATCGAGGGCCGTGACATGTCGTTCCATCGCAAGAGGTCGGCTTCGGCGCCGCCCGGCAGAGTCACGACACCAGCGACCGGACGCGGATATCTGCTCGGTCTCTCCGCAGCAGGCGGACACAGTCGGCGGATCATCAAAGAGCACCATTCGACTGTTCATGATTTTGAGCAAAATGCGGTCTACCTGCGGAATTTCGCCGATGATTATTGTGCTGACCTCAGCGGCTCCTTCGACTTCATGCTGCTCGAAATCAATCATAACGCGCTCGAGCGGATCGCCGACGCGGCGGACTTGAGAAGTGTCAGCGAGTTGCGCCCGGTTGCCGCCCACGCAGATCCTGTGCTTGGTGGCATGCTGGGCGCCTTGTTTGCGACAGTGGACGGGAGCGCCGACAGGAGCGCCTTGTTTGTTGACCAGCTCTCGATCGCAATTGGGGTTCATGTTGTTCAGCAATACGGCAACGGTCGCGGCAACGTGGCGGCCAGCGGGCGCCGGCTTTCCTCACGTTGCCAAGCCAGGATCAAGGACCTCGTCCAAAGCCAGCTGAATGGTGAGCTGACCGTCGAACAGCTCGCTTCGGCCTGCAATCTGTCGCAGGCCACTTTTCTTCGGGCCTTCCGCGAAACGATGGGGAAGACGCCGCATCGATGGCTGCAGCAGCAACGCATCGAAAAGGCCGTGGATCTGCTGCAGTTCTCACAAACCCAGTTGAGTGAGATCGCCAGCGTATGCGGCTTCTCCGACCAGAGCCACTTCACACGTGCCTTCGTACAGGCGATGGGCGCCACCCCCGGGGCCTGGAGACGAAGCCGGCAGTTGAGCGCTTGAAAAAGAAAGCGCGGTTCCAGTCAGGGAGCCAAGAGTGCGCTATGCGACGGTACGGTTGACACCTCTCTTACTGGTTCAACTGCAGCAAGTGATCTCTCATCAATTCGTAGGTCGCGCGCTTGGTGGCGATCAAAAAGTTCAAAAGTCCCTCATCCGTTACAAGAAATGGGCAGTCGTCCTCGCCATGGTGTCGGACATCAGCAACCAACCGAAGAGGCCACTACCATGACCGCGACACCGACCCCCGGGAAACTTCTCGTTTCGCCCAAGGATCACGCCCTGATCATGATCGACTTCCAGTCGCAAATGTCCTTTGCCACAAAGTCGATCGACGCTGTGCAACTGCGCAACAACGCGGCGCTGGTCGCGAGCGCGGCTGCCGGCTTCGGTGTCCCGACGATCCTGACGACAGTCGCGGAAAAGAGCTTCTCCGGCCCAATGTTCGCGGAGATCACCGATGCCTTCCCCGAACAGCCGCTTCTCGACCGCACCTCCATGAATACCTGGGAAGACGCAGCGGTGATCGAGGAGGTCAACCGAATCGGAAAGAAGCGCCTCGTCTTCTGCGGCCTTTGGACCTCCGTCTGCATCGTCGGCCCGACCCTGTCAGCGCTCGATCAGGGCTTCGAAGCCTACGTCATTGCCGATGCCTGTGGCGACGTGTCGGACGAGGCGCATGAGCGCGCCATGGACCGCATGGTGCAAGCCGGAGTCCGTCCGATGACCTCGCTCCAATACATGCTCGAGCTGCAGCGCGATTGGGCACGCACCGACACCTACGACATGACCACCGGCATCGCCAAAAAATTCGGCGGCGCCTACGGCCTCGGTATCATCTACGCCAAGACCATGTTCGGCGCTTCCGAAGGCCACTGACCTTCACTGGGGTTGCTCAGCCGAGCGCCACTCCGGCCGCCTCCAGCGGGCGGAGTGGCGACGACCAATGTTAAAGGGAATGACGATGAAGATGTATCTCCTTTCACTCGGGGCCGGGCTACTCGTGGGTGTCATCTACAGCCTGCTCAACGTCCGCTCCCCGGCTCCGCCGGTGATCGCGTTGGTGGGGCTATTAGGGATCCTCGTCGGCGAACAGGCAGTGCCACTGGTCAAGCGCCTGATGTCCGGCAATCCGGTCAACATTTCTTGGTTCAATAGTCACTGCATCCCGCATGTTTTCGGGGAACTGCCGACCGGTGCCGCACATAATCCTGTTGCTGCGCGCGACGAGCCGTCTGCACGGGAGATCAGCTAATGCCGACCCGCCGCGGTTTTCTGGGTGCAGCGTCCGCCCTGGCGCTCCCTAACCTGTTTTCACCGGCGCGCGCCGCCGATCCCGTTTCGACCTCAGGAGACAAGCCAATGAGTGCCGATCTGATCCTGCACCATGGTCTGGTGACCACGCTGGACCGGACGAACCCGAACGCCACGGCCATCGCTATTCGGGACAGCAAGTTCCTCGCCGTTGGCGACGACAGGGACATCATGGCGCTTGCCGGACCAGAGACGAAGGTGATCGACCTGAAGGGCAAGCGCGTCCTGCCTGGACTGATCGACAATCACACGCATGTCGTCCGCGGCGGTCTCAACTACAATATGGAGCTGCGCTGGGACGGGGTGCGCTCTCTCGCCGATGCGATGGACATGCTGAAACGTCAGGTGGCGATCACACCACCGCCGCAATGGGTCCGGGCGGTCGGCGGCTTCACCGAGCACCAGTTCGTCGAAAAGCGCCTGCCGACAATTGACGAGATCAACGCCGTCGCGCCGGACACGCCAGTCTTCCTGCTGCATCTCTATGACCGCGCCCTGCTCAATGGTGCCGCGCTGCGCGCCGTCGGCTATACGAAGGACACGCCGAACCCGCCGGGCGGCGAGATCATCCGCGACGCCAGCGGCAATCCTACTGGCATGCTGCTCGCGAAACCCAACGCCGCCATCCTCTATTCGACGCTCGCGAAGGGGCCGAAACTGCCCTTCGAGTACCAGGTCAACTCGACCCGCCACTTCATGCGCGAGCTCAACCGCCTCGGCGTCACCGGAGTCATCGACGCGGGCGGCGGCTACCAGAACTATCCGGATGACTACGCGGTCATCCAGAAGCTCGCCGACGATGGGCAGATGACTGTTCGTCTTGCCTACAATCTCTTCACCCAGAAGCCCAAGGAGGAGAAGCAGGACTTCCTCAACTGGACTTCTTCTGTGAAGTACAAGCAGGGCGACGACTACTTCCGCCACAATGGTGCCGGCGAGATGCTGGTGTTCTCCGCCGCCGACTTCGAGGATTTCCGCCAGCCACGCCCGGACATGCCGCCGGAGATGGAAGGCGACCTTGAGGAAGTCGTGCGTGTGCTAGCTGAGAACCGCTGGCCCTGGCGCATGCACGCTACGTACGACGAGACCATCTCACGGGCGCTCGACGTGTTCGAGAAGGTCAATCAGGACATGCCGCTTGAGGGGCTCAACTGGTTCTTCGACCATGCGGAAACGATCTCTGAGCGATCTATAGACCGCATCGCCGCGCTCGGCGGCGGCATCGCCACCCAGCACCGGATGGCCTATCAGGGGGAATACTTCGTCGAGCGATACGGGCATGGGGCCGCCGAGGCAACGCCGCCGATCGCAAAGATGCTGGAGAAAGGCGTGCACGTCTCCGCCGGCACCGATGCCACCCGGGTCGCCTCCTATAATCCCTGGGTCTCGCTCTCGTGGATGATTACAGGAAAGACGCTCGGCGGCATGCAGCTCTATCCGCGCGCCAATTGCCTCGACCGCGAGACGGCACTTCGGATGTGGACCGAGAACGTCACGTGGTTCTCCAACGAGGAAGGCAAGAAGGGCCGGATCGAGAAGGGTCAGTTTGCCGACCTGATCGTGCCCGACAAGGATTTCTTTGCCTGCCCGGAAGACGAAATATCGTTCATAACGTCCCAGCTTACCATGGTCGGCGGCAAGATCGTCTACGGGACCGGCACGTTCGCCGATTTCAACGAGAATGACGTTCCGCCGGCTATGCCGGACTGGTCTCCGGTGCGCATGTTTGGCGGTTATGCGGCGTGGGGAGAACCCGAGGGCGCGGGCAAGCGTTCTCTGCGGCGGACTGCGATGGCCACCTGCGGCTGCGCCACCAACTGCAACGTGCATGGCCACGACCACGCCGGGGCGTGGACATCGAAGCTGCCAATTTCGGACCTCAAGGGCTTCTTCGGCGCACTCGGCTGCTCCTGCTGGGCCGTTTAGGAAGGACCGTTTCATGACGACCATTTCGAAAGAGACCCGCGGAGCGGCCTATGCGCGGCCGCTCCTTACCTCTCCGCCGATCCGCTTCCTGGCGCTGCTGGCCCTGTGTTCGGCCTACATCCAGGGGCCGCTGATGAAGATATATGACTTCGAAGGCGCGATCGCGGAGATGAACCATTTTGGCCTGACGCCAGCTCCGCTGTTCGCGGTCGGCGTCATCGTCTTCGAACTCGCCATGTCGGCGCTCATCCTTCTCGGCATCTTCCGCAAGGTGGCCGCACTTTGCCTGGCAGTCTTTACAGTGGCTGCGACCTTCCTGGCGTTTCGCTTCTGGGAGCTGCCGTCCGGCATGGAGCGCATGATGGCGACCAACGGCTTCTTCGAGCATCTCGGCCTCGCCGGCGGGTTCGTCCTCGTCGCCTGGCATGATCTGCACGAGCGCACCGTTTCCGGAAAGGTGCGTGCGCTATGACGGATGTGACGGCACCGACAAGTGGCTTTGCGCCGCTACGCCAGAAGGTCTTCGCCGTCCTCTGGATCGCCACGATCGTCGGAAACACCGGAAGTTTCATCCGCGATGTCGCCAGTTCCTGGCTGGTGACCGACCTGTCGGCTGCGCCCGCTGCCGTCGCGATGGTGCAGGCCGCGGCGACACTTCCGATCTTCCTGCTGGCGATTCCAGCAGGCGTGCTGTCGGATATCCTCGACCGCCGCAAGTTCCTGATCGTCATCCAGCTTCTCCTTGCGGCGGCCAGCATCTGTCTTATGCTCTTGTCTGCAACCGGACTTCAGTCGGTCAGCTCACTAATTGCGCTCACCTTCGTAGGCGGCATCGGCGCGGCACTGATGGCCCCCACATGGCAGGCGATCGTTCCTGAGCTTGTGGCAAGACAGGACGTCAAAAGCGCTGTCGCCCTGAACTCCCTCGGCATCAACATTTCCCGTTCGATCGGTCCGGCGGTCGGTGGCCTGTTGCTGGCCTGGTTTGGCGCGGCCGTCACCTACGGCGTCGACGTCATCAGCTATGTCTTCGTGATCGTGGCTCTCACGTGGTGGAGACGCGCCGCAACTCCAGACGATGTCCTCTCCGAGCGCTTCTTCGGAGCCTTCCGCGCCGGACTCCGCTTCGCGAAGGCCAGCCGCGAGCTGCACGTTGTGCTCCTGCGCGCGGCTGTCTTCTTTGCATTCGCCAGTGCTGTCTGGGCGCTTCTTCCACTCGTCGCGCGTGATCTCCTCGACGGGGACGCGGGCTTTTATGGCATCCTTCTTGGCGCGGTCGGAGCTGGAGCGATCGGTGGAGCTCTGATCTTGCCGAGGCTGCGGACACGGTTCGACGCCGACGCGCTTCTGCTGGGGGCCGCAGTCGTTACCGCAGCAGTCATGGCAATTCTCTCGGTCGCCCCGCCGCGGTGGGGAGCCATCGTGGCACTTCTTGCGCTCGGCGCTGCCTGGATCACGGCGCTGACGACCTTGAACGGCGCGGCCCAGGCGATCCTGCCTAATTGGGTGCGGGGCCGCTCGCTGGCCGTCTATCTGACCGTCTTCAACGGAGCGATGACGGCGGGAAGTCTCGCCTGGGGCGCTGTCGCTGAGGCACTGAACATCCCGCTCACTCTCAATATCAGTGCCATTGGCCTTGCTGCAGCCGGACTTCTCTTCCATTTCGTCAAGCTGCCGAAGGGCGAGTCCGATCTTATTCCCTCAAACCATTGGCCCGAACCGTTGGTCGCCGCACTTGTCGACAACGACCGCGGTCCTGTCCTCATCCTCATCGAGTATAAAGTCGACAAAACCGAGCGTCCGGACTTCCTGAAGGCACTGGCGAAGCTTTCGAACGAACGCCGTCGCGACGGGGCGTATGGCTGGGGCGTCACCGAGGACGCTGCCGATCCGGAGAGGATCGTCGAATGGTTCATGGTCGAATCCTGGGCCGAGCACCTTCGCCAGCACCGGCGCGTCTCTAAGGCCGACGCCGATGTCCAGCAAGAAGTCCGCCGCTTTCACAAAGGTGCAGAAGCGCCGGTCGTGAGCCACCTTTTGTCGATCAATCGTCCGCAGTAAACCTAGGAGAGAGAGAACGATGACCACTCGCAGATCGGTACTTAAGGGAACGCTCTCCCTCATGCTGGCCCCCACAGCAATGACGACACTTGCGCCGCCCGGCGCGGCCGCGAAGGCGCAGCAAGTCAAGATCCAGGCTCCAGGCTACTACCGGATGATGCTGGGCGACTTCGAGATCACGGCGCTTTCCGACGGAACGGCGAAGTTTCCCGCCGAGACCCTCTACGCCGGTGCCAAGGATCAGGTCGCAGCGCTACTCGCAAAGGCTTTTCTCGACTCGCCGGTCGAACTTTCGGTCAATGCCTTTCTGGTCAACACGAATGAGCGGCTGGTGCTTATCGATGCCGGTGCCGGAGGCTTCTTCGGCCCGGCGCTCGGCAAGCTCGTTCCCAACCTCGTCGCCGCCGGCTACCAGCCGGAGCAGATCGACGACATCATTCTCACCCATGCCCATGTGGACCACCTCGGCGGCCTCGTTGCCGGGGAAAAGATCGTCTTTCTCAATGCCACTGTTCACCTCAACCAGCGCGATGCCGATTTTTGGCTGAGTTCCGCCAACCGCGACGCCGCGCCGGAGGCAAAGAAGGAATTCTTTTCTATGGCCGTGCAAGCGCTTTCACCCTACCGCGATTCCGGCAGGCTGAAGACCTTTGCCGACGAAGCTGAGCCGGTGCCCGGCTTCAAGACGGTCCTGCGTGCCGGCCACACCCCCGGCCACAGCGCGGTCGCCATGGAGAGCAAGGGCCAAAAGCTCGTATTCTGGGGCGACATCACCCACGGCGATGTCGTGCAGTTCGAGGAGCCGGACGTGACGATCGGCTTCGACGAGAACCCGGCCGCGGCTGCAAGCGCGCGCGATGCTGCCTTCGCCGAGGCGGTCAAGGAGGGATACCTCATTGCCGGCGCGCATACGCGTTTCCCTGGCATCGGCCATGTCGGCACGGACAGCGACAAGTTCGACTGGGTGCCGCTGAACTATAGAGCGACGCTCTGATCCGCGGTTTCCCCCTGATCGGGGTCGCCCCGGAGGCTTCGGGCGACAGTCTCTATCTCGAACCAAAGCAAAAGGAATGGCTTCCATGACGCAAAATTTCATCAAGACCGAGGACGGTGTCGAAATCTTTTACAAGGACTGCGGCTCCGGGCAGCCGATCGTCTTTCACCACGGTTGGCCACTTTCCTCCGACGATTGGGACGCGCAGATGCTCTATTTCCTGGGCAAGGGCTATCGCGTCATTGCCCACGACCGTCGCGGCCACGGTCGCTCGACCCAGGTCGGCGATGGCCATGACATGGCGCACTATGCAGCGGATGTCGCCGCACTTTCAACTGAGCTCGATCTGCGCGATGCCATTCACATCGGCCACTCCACCGGCGGCGGCGAGGCTCTGGCCTATGTCGCTCGCCACGGTGCCGGACGAGTCGCCAAACTTGTCATGGTCGGCGCGGTGCCGCCGATCATGCTCAAGACGGAAGCTTACCCCGGCGGACTTCCGATCGAGGTGTTTGATGGTCTGCGCGTTCAGCTCGCTGCAAACCGCGCGCAGTTCTTCCTCGATCTGCCGAGCGGACCTTTCTATGGATTCAACCGCCCCGGTGCGCAGGTCTCGACCGGCGTGATCCAGAACTGGTGGCGGCAGGGAATGATGGGCAGTGCCAAGGCCCATTATGACGGGATCAAGGCGTTCTCAGAGACCGACTTCACCGAGGACCTCAAGAGGGTCGAGGTGCCGGCGCTGGTGATGCACGGAGACGACGACCAGATCGTGCCGATCGACAGCTCTGCGCGCCTCGCTGTTAAGCTTCTGAAAAACGGTACACTGAAAGTGTACAAGGGTTATCCGCACGGCATGCTAACGACGCATGCCGATGTGATCAATGCGGATCTGCTCGAGTTCATCAAAGCCTAAGAAAATCCGGGCCGGCGATGGAAACGTCGCCGGCCCCGCAGAGCCGGCGCTGCAGGGCATTCGCGAGCACGCGGCGACCCAAGACATCGGGACAGCGCTCTTGGTTTCGAGAGGGCGTTCACAAGCTTGTCGATAAAACGCAAACCTTGGGCGGGCAGAGCCTGGTCGTCGGACAAACCGCCCAGATCGCGTCGGTCTCCGACTCCGCGTCCGCAAAGGCGACGCGTAGCGGACCGGACTTAAGGTCGTCGGCAATCGCGTCTCGAAGGCCGACGCCGATATCCCACAGGAGGTACGCCGCTTCCACAAGGTACCCGAATGCCCGGCCGTCCAGCGCTTCCTGTCCATGGCCCTGTTGTACTTCCCTGACCCGGAAGGAAGAGCATGGATCCGCACTGGCTCCGATTGGACAGGTTACATAGCCGCGCCGGGACGTCTGCCAACGATTCACACACATAAGGATAAAAGACGATGACCAAGCCTGCGACCATCCCATTCCCAACAGTCATCTTGGCCACCGCAATCTTCAGTGCACCGGTCGCAGCACTCGCAGGTGGCAGCTACTATCGAGGGGTCACGTCGGAGCCGATCAATATCGGCCACAACGTGAACTCTGCAACCCAGAAGAACTCTCTCAGGGCCAAGGTGGTGGCGAACCACTCCTTTCCTAAGAGAGGAGCATATTACAGGGGCCTGATGCGGAACGAGCAACCGCGATGAAGCATCTGTAGGCTGGGCGCGGTGCTGCCGACCATGCCGATGACGCCCTCGAGCCCCGGCGGGCGTCCCATCGAGTTCTTCGACGGCGTTCGGTCCGCGAAAGCCTATCGGCTGCCCGCCTCCGCAGCCGCGACGCTACCGTCGCACCGCACCGATTCGTCGGCAGGTGCGCGCGGAATGGGATAAGCCGCTGCGCCACTGTGGGGGGCTCGGACTCAATTTGAGATGTGCGTTGATCACACTGCTGCATCTCAGTCGTCGCAAATTTCCCGAGTTCTGAACCAGTGAAATTGACGGGGTCCGCAGCGAGCGCCGTGGCCAAGTTGCGCCGTTTCCCTCTTTGCATTCTCTCTAGCATTAAACTTTCCAAGGGACTTTGCAGAAACAACCCAAGTCATTGATCTAGAGGGAGCACCTCCCGATCTCCTTCAAGCGCACGTGCGCGCCTGCGTACTCACAAGAGCTGCAGGTTACCTGCTAAGAGCTGAGTGGCCATCCAAGGGCGTTGGGAATAGCATAACAGGGAGATCCTGAGACCAACCGAGGACGGCCTCCGTTAACGAATCCAGGTCTGGAACAGGAAACGATCAGTCCCTGATTTACTCCTCAGGCCTCGAGCCACGTCACGGCAAATATCGCAACGATACCAAGGAGAATCATGATGCCAGCGACGTTGACCGGATCCATTCGGGTTTCCTCCGTCTATCGTGCTCAACCCTGCAGGCGATGGTATGTTCTGCATGAATCTGTCGAAAGCTAAGAGGCGCCAAGAAGGGCAGCGCTCCCGGATTGAAAAGGAGCGCTGCAGTTGGTCGACTTGTGCGATTATCGCTAAGCCAACGTTTCAGCGGAGAACTTCCGTCTGAATAGGAA
>Ga0209281_1001218_pt1 | contig 17333 bp, 15 predicted proteins | sample MedtruBG_FD_187514 | JGI IMG/M metagenome (GOLD analysis project Ga0209281, IMG submission 187514) | Root nodule microbial communities of legume samples collected from California, USA - Medicago truncatula BG (SPAdes) (version 2) | ecosystem: Host-associated > Plants > Roots > Nodule | place... | reverse complement strand
ATGGTCGACAGATTCTGGGTAGCCGCGGTCTGAACCCCCCGTTGCCCCTCACCCTAACCCTCTCCCCGCGCGCGGGGAGAGGGGACACGGTTGCGCGTCTGCGTCAGCCTCGACGAACAAAAGCGAACTCGTCCCCTCGCCCCGCTTGCGGGGAGAGGGTTAGGGTGAGGGGCAGACCGAGGGGCAGGGCCTTACTTCGGGACAATCTGCCCTGCGGGGGAGATGCGCGGCAGGGCAGAGGGGATATTGCTGATACCCACCCGGATCCCGCTCTAACCCCGCGGCAGCTTGTCCCGTCCGATCAGCGCGCCATGATGGCCGATCACGGCGGCCGCAATACGGGCGGCGAAGGCGGCGGCATCAGCCGGACTGTCGCCGCTGGCAAGACGGGCGAGGAAGGAGCCGTTGAAGCTGTCGCCGGCGCTGGTCGTGTCGACGACGGCGGAAACCTGCGAGGCGGGAACGTGAACGCGTTCCTTGCCGGCAAAGCAGAGCGTGACGCCGTTTTTACCATCCTTGACCGCAACGTTTTCGGCGCCGAGCGCCCGATAGCGCTCGATGGTCGCTTCCACGGATGCATCGCCGAAATGCGTGGCCTCGTCGTCGAAGCTCGGCATCACCATCGTTGCCGCCCGGCCACCGGCTTCGATCGTCGCGCGCATCCGAGCGGCGTCGTCCCAAAGGCGCGGCCGGATGTTCGGGTCGAAGACGACCTGCCGTCCGCCCGCCTTTGCCCGCCGAAGCTCCGCAAGCAATGTTTCTGCCGCGTCCGGCGACAGGATCGCCAGGGTGATTCCCGAGAAGAACACCACATTGGCCGCCTCGATCGCCGCCCGGAGCCGATCGGGATCGTCGGCGAGCAGTTTGGCAGCGGAGGTCGAGCGCCAATAGGAGAAGCTGCGCTCGCCGTCCTTGAGGTGGATCATATAGAGGCCGGGCGTCCGGCCTTCGATCCTGCGGATGTGCGCCGTGCCGACGCCGGTGCTCTCGATGAAGGCCAGCAGCTCGTCCGAAACGGTGTCGGTCCCGACGGCCGTGAAATAATCGACCGTCCAGTCCGCCGGCAGGAAGAGCCGGGCGTAGTAGGCGGTATTGAAGGTGTCACCGGCATAGCCCTTGCGCAGCATGTCACGCTCCGCCTGCATGAGCTCCACCATGCATTCGCCGATCGAAAGCAGTTTCCCCGTCATTCAGTCCTCCCTTTCCGCTGATCCGAATTAAGCGCATGTCACTGCGCGAGCAAGCGAATGTTGACGGCGGCGTTTACTCGAAGAAGCGGTGAAGATAAATCTGGCATTGCTAAATCAATCATGGAGAATTGCGCATGCCGGCGGCATCGGGATCTGACGAAAACTGGTGGCGCGGAGCGGTGATCTATCAGGTCTATCCGCGATCCTTCCAGGACACGGACGGCGACGGAATGGGCGACCTTCGCGGCGTCACCCGCCGGCTTCCCCATATCGCCTCGCTCGGGGTCGATGCCATCTGGCTTTCGCCCTTCTTCACCTCGCCCCAGGCGGATATGGGCTATGACGTTTCGGATTATTGCGACGTCGATCCCATGTTCGGCACGCTCGCCGATTTCGACGAGATGCTGGCGGAAGCCCATCGGCTGGGGCTCAAGGTGATCATCGACCAAGTGATCTCGCATACATCCGACCGGCATCCCTGGTTCGTCGAAAGCCGCTCGAGCAGGACCAATGCCAAGGCGGATTGGTATGTGTGGGCCGACCCGAAGCCGGACGGAACGGCGCCGAACAACTGGCTTTCGATCTTCGGCGGTCCGGGCTGGGAATGGGACGGGGTGCGCCGGCAGTACTACCTGCACAATTTCCTCTCCTCGCAGCCGGACCTCAACTTCCACAACCCGGAGGTTCAGGAGGCGGTGCTCGCGACGGTCCGCTTCTGGCTCGACCGCGGCGTCGACGGTTTCAGGCTCGATACGGCGAATTTCTATTTCCACGACCGGCTTCTGCGGGACAACCCGCCGCTGGTGCCGGATCCGGACGCGACGAGCCGCGATGCGCCGGAGGTCAATCCGTACGGAATGCAGGACCACCTATATGACAAGACGCAGCCGGAAAACCTCGATTTCCTGCGCCGGTTTCGGGCGGTGCTCGATGAATATGGCGGCCGCGCGACAGTGGGGGAGGTCGGGGACGGGTCACGCTCGCTGCAGACGGTTGCCGCCTATACGAGCGGCGGCGACAAGCTGCATATGTGCTATACCTTCGACCTGCTCGGACCGGAATTCACCGCGCGCCACTTCCGCCGCTGCGTCGAGAATTTCCAGTCGACGGTGACGGACGGCTGGGTCTGCTGGGCCTTTTCCAATCACGACGTGATGCGTCATGTCAGCCGCTTCGCGCTGCGCGAGGCCGACCGGGAGCGCGTGGCGAAGCTTGCGATTTCGCTGCTTGCCAGCCTGCGGGGCACCATCTGCCTTTATCAGGGAGAGGAGCTCGGCCTGCCGGAGGCGGAGCTTGCCTTCGAAGAATTGCGCGACCCATACGGCATCCGCTTCTGGCCGGCCTTCGCCGGACGTGACGGGTGCCGGACGCCGATGGTCTGGGAAAGAGAACTGTCGAATGCCGGCTTTTCCGCCGGAACCCCCTGGCTGCCGGTTCGCGATGGGCACCGGATGCTGGCGGTGGACGCGCAGGAGGGCGTGGAAGGGGCGGTGCTCGAGCACTATCGCCAGACCCTTGGGTTCCGTCGGGCGCAGTCCGCGCTGGTCGACGGAGACATGGTCTTCCTGGGCACCAACCAGGACCTTCTGGTCTTCACGCGGGAAAAGGACGATGAGCGGCTGCTGTTCGTCTTCAATCTGACCCAGGAGCCGCAGACGTTTCACCTCCCGACGACGCTCGTCGCCGAGCCGCATCCGATGCCCGGTTTTGCACCGGTTTTCGCTGACAATGCGATAAAGCTCGCCGCGCTCGACGTTTTCTGCGGGAGGTTGCGTTAGAGCACTTCCAGGAAAAGTGTGTAACGGTTTTCCGTCGGGAAGTGCGTTAGATCAAACGGTTAGAGCATTTCAGTTTTTCCATGAAACAGTGAAGTGCTCTAGTGGAGTTGAGGTGCCGCTGCGACAGTGAATGCGGCACCCCCTCTGGCCAGAGGGGGCTTTCCGGATGCCGCGCCTCGACCGTCACCCGATCAGCATGAACCTGTCTACATCCACCAGCCCGCGGTCCGAGATCTTCAAATGCGGGATCACCGGCAGCGGCAGAAAGGCGAGTTGCAGGAAGGGCTCTTCCAGCGTGGCGCCCAGGGCGAAGGCGGCCTGGCGCAGATGGTGCAGGGTGTCTCGCACGCGCTCGTAAGGTTCGAGGCTCATCAGGCCGGCGACGGGCAGGGCGATCTCGCCGGTGACCTTGCCGTCATGGACGACGACGAAGCCGCCTTTGATCTCGCCGAGACGATTGACGGCAAGTGCCATGTCGTCGTCATTGACGCCGACGACGCAGATATTATGGCTGTCATGCCCGACGGTGGACGCGATCGCACCCTTCTTCAGGCCGAAGCCCTGGACGAAGCCATTGGCATGATTGCCGTTGACGCCGTGGCGCTCGATCACGGCAACCTTGATGATGTCCCGGTCTAGATCGACGCCGGTCCGGTTGCCTTCGGCGGGCAGGCGATACCGGCGGTGTTCGGTGATGATCTTGCCGGGCAGGACGCCGAGCACCGAAGTCTCGCCTTCGTTGTAGGGGAGGCCGAAGTCCGCGGCCTTGACTTCGCGTGCCTTGACGCTGTCGAGCCCCACCGGTTCGACCGGCTTGCGCCCGGCGAAGAGTGCATCCGTAACGCGCCGCCCGGCGGAAAGGACGAGTTCGGCCTTGCAGTTTTCCAGGCTGTCTACGATGACGAGGTCGGCGCGCCAGCCAGGTGCTACGAGGCCGCGATCGCGCAGGCCGAAGGCGCGCGCGGCGGAAATCGAAGCGGCGCGATAGATGGCGAGCGGCTCGACGCCGGCGCTTATAGCCGTGCGGATCATGTGGTCGAGATGGCCCTGCTCGGCGATATCGAGCGGATTGCGGTCGTCGGTGCAGAGAGCCAGATAGGGCGACAGCCGCTCGGTGAGGATCGGCATGAGGGCCTGCAAGTCCTTGGACACGGAGCCTTCGCGCACGAGGATGTGCATGCCCTTGCGTATCTTTTCGAGCGCTTCCTCCGCGCTCGTGCATTCGTGATCGGTGCGGATCCCCGCCGCGAGATAGCCGTTCAGTTCCTTGCCGCGGAGCAGAGGAGCATGGCCGTCGATATGCCCGTCCTGGAAAGCATCGAGCTTGGCGAGGCAAACCGGATCCTTGTTGACCACACCCGGGAAGTTCATGAATTCGGCAAGGCCGATTACCTTCGGGTGGTGACGGAAGGGCGTGAGGCGCCCGACCGGCAGGTCGGCACCGGACGTCTCCAGGTGGGTCGCCGGCACGCAGGAGGAGAGCTGGACGCGGATGTCCATGACCGTCTCCATCGCCGAATCCAGGAAATACTGGATGCCTTCGGTGCCGAGCACATTGGCGATCTCGTGCGGATCGCAGACAACAGTGGTGATACCGAGCGGCAGCACGCAACGGTCGAACTCGTGCGGGGTAACGAGCGACGATTCGATGTGGAGGTGCGTGTCGATGAAGCCGGGAACGACGATGCGGCCGGTAACGTCGATCTCCTCGCGGCCCTCATAGTCGCCGCAGGTACCGACGATGCGCTCGCCCGAGATGGCGATGTCGGAGGCGACGAGCTCGCCGGTGACGAGATCGAAGAACCGCCCGCCCTTGAGCACGATGTCTGCCGGTTCACGGCCGACGCCCTGATCGATGAGACGCTCCAGCGCTTCGGACATGTGTGCACCTCGCCCTTGATGTTGATTCACGACAATAACCCTCTCCCCGGATCCGGGGAAAGGGCTTCGCAGCTGGTGAGGAACGCGTCAGATGTTGTTCTTCAGCACGTCGCGCAGCTTGTCGAAAAGCTCGTCGATCTGTCGCTTTTCGATGATCAGCGGCGGCGACAATGCAATGATGTCGCCCGTGGTGCGGATCAGGAGGCCTTTCTCATAGGCCTTCAAGAAGGCCGAGAAGGCGCGCTTCGTCGGCTCCCCTGCGATCGGCTCGAGCTCGACCGCGCCGATCAGTCCGATATTGCGGATGTCGATGACATGCGGGCAGTCCTTCAGCGAGTGCAGCGCCTCCTCCCAATAGGGGGCAAGCTCGGCGGCGCGCGTCAGCAGGCCTTCTTCCCTGTAGGTGTCCAGCGTTCCGAGTGCCGCTGCCGAGGCGATCGGATTGCCCGAATAGGTGTAGCCGTGGAAGAACTCGATAAGGTGTTCCGGCCCGGTCATGAAGGCATCGTGGATTTCCGATGTCACGAAGACCGCGCCCATCGGAATGACGCCGTTGGTAAGCCCCTTGGCCGTGGTGATGATGTCGGGCTTCACGTCGAAATATTGAGCGGCGAAGGGCGTGCCGAGACGGCCATAGCCGGTGATCACCTCGTCGAAGATCAACAGGATGCCGTGCTTGGTGCAGATTTCGCGCAGCTTCTGGAGATAGCCCTTCGGCGGGATGAGAACACCGGTCGAGCCGGCGACGGGCTCGACGATGACTGCTGCGACCGTCGAGGCGTCATGCAGGGTGACGATGCGCTCGAGTTCGGCTGCGAGATCGGCGCCGTGCTCGGGCTCGCCGCGGCTAAAGGCGTTCTTGGCCGGCAGGTGCGTGTGTGGAAGGTGGTCGACGCCCGTCAACAGCGTGCCGAACATCTTGCGGTTGGCGACGATGCCGCCGACCGAGATGCCGCCGAAGTTGACGCCGTGATAGCCGCGTTCGCGGCCGATGAGCCGGAAGCGCGAGCCATTGCCCTTGGCGCGGTGGTAGGCGAGAGCGACCTTCAAGGCGGTATCGACCGACTCCGACCCTGAGTTGGTGTAGAGAACGTGGTTCATGCCCTCGGGCGCGATATCGACCAGCCGATTTGCGAGCTCGAAGGCTTTCGGATGGCCGAGCTGGAAGGCCGGCGCGTAGTCGAGTTCGCCCGCCTGTTCGCGAATCGCCTCGGTGATTTTCGGCCGACAGTGGCCTGCATTGACGCACCAGAGCCCCGCGGTCCCATCGAGAACCGTCCGCCCGTCATGGGTGGTGTAATACATGTCCTTGGCGCCGACGAACAGCCGCGGCTCCTTCTTGAACTGCCGGTTCGCCGTGAACGGCATCCAGAAGGCGCTGAGATCGTTGGGCGTGGTGTTCAGGCGGTTGGACATGTGTTTCCTCCTCGTCGAGTCCCGGCAATCCGGATTTGCCAGGCCGGATTCTTTACCCGCTGGTCAAACTATCAGCCCGCCGATGGGCGTCAAGCCAGGCGAAACGATCCGCTTTTCACGGCCTGGATCACGGCACTCAGCGTGTCCTCCCGGGTGTGTCCTTCGGTCGGGAGAACATGCCGTTCAAGGGGGCCGAGCAATGAGAGTTGCTGATGAAGCGCTGCGATGGGCACCGGGTCGGTCAACGTGTCCCCGCCGCGCTGTTGGCAGCGCCGGATGGCTACATCGAGCGGCGGACGCAGAACGACGTAGTGGAGCGGTGCCGTTATTTTCCTGAATGGTTCCAGGAACCACGGTCCGACGATCCCGTCCACAACGACGAAATAGCCGCCACGTGCGTAGGTTGCGGCCACTTTCGTCAGCACATCGACGACGACGGCGTTTTGTTGGTGAGCTTCAGGCAAATAGGGTGGGATCGCCCCGTTCTTGATGAAATGCCAGAAGTCGTCGCAGTGAAGATGGACCTTCGACGATCCGGGCTCTGCGGCGAGCGCCTGCGCTGTCGTGGTCTTTCCGGAGCCGGGTGGCCCGGTGAGGACGAGAATTTCGCTTTCAAGGTTCATGGCGCGATCATGTAGCACGATGCTGCGGGCCAGTCAGCGACAGGACGGAGGAGAAGGCTGCTCACCCGCCAAAAATGAAGCCCCGCGATCGGATCGGCGGGGCTTGAGGAGGCGGTGCTGTTCGGTCGAAGGACGTCTTGGGAGATTACGCCGATTTGCGAACGAGAGGCTTTTCTTCCACGGCATCGGTGTCGTCGCCGTAAATGTCGGATAGTGCGCCCAGAATCTTCAATACGGCGTCGGACGAGCTCGAATAATAGATCGTCTGTGCGTCACGACGGGTGCTGACCAGGTTCTGCGCACGAAGCTTCGAAAGGTGCTGAGAAAGAGCCGATTGGCTCAGCCCGACCTTATGGGCCAGGGCGCCAACCGCCATTTCCTCCTTGACGAGAGAGTCGAGGATGAGCAGGCGTTTCGGATTTGCCATGGCCGAAAGGAAACCGGCTGCTATCTCGGCGTCCTCGTGTTTTTCAGGCGGAAGAGGCTGCATCGTGTGCTCCATGCGAAAATTCATCACACGTAGTTATGATTGATGAAGCACGATAATTAGCCGTGATGCATAAAAGGGCAACCACCCCCTGCAAGAAATGGGGGTAGCTAAGATGCGATTAACGGTAAAGTTTTTTTAGAATTGGCCGTAATTCGGCCGCGTCGGCAAGGGGCGTCTCAAACTCCAGGCGGCGCAGACGGTCGCCGTCCGACAGGTCGAGCCCTGCCGAATCGATGCCGACGATCTTCCAGTCGCCTTCGGGTGCGCGGCAATGAGTGGTTGCATAATATCTCACGGCTTCGGCGTGATCGGCGTTCATGTGCTCGATCGCGCCGCCTTCCATCTCCGCGATCGCGGCCGCGGCCGGTGACGCGATGGCGAGATCCTCAGCCGTCAGCACATAGGCGCGGCCGAAGCCGCCGTTGAGGCTTGCCCGCAATGGGTTGAGTCGGAAGAAGCCGAAGTCCGGAAAATCGACATAGAGTTTGGACTTGGGGTGCCGGCGAAGGAATCGTTCGCGAAGACGCAGGTGGAGCGCGCAATCCCGCGGGACGGCCTCCGCCTCGCACTGGACCGTCAGTCGCGGATGGGCGAGCGGGTCGCCTTTGCCCGGCTCGCCGGTCAGCAGCGAAGCACGCCGGTCCGCCGTGAGCGCTTGAGTATGGGTCGAAAGCCGCGACACGAGGATGACCGGCGTTCCGTCGATGTCGATGCCGACGAGTACACGGCTGACGAAGGGGAAACCATCGCTCGCCGGCTCTATCGCGGCAAGCGCGCCGCTTCTCGCCGAACGAAGAAGCACACGGGCAAGCTTGCGTGCTTCCTCGTCCGTCTCGCGCAGCACATTGGGTTTCTCGCTCATGATCGCCTCCTTCCGGCGGGCCGGCGTGCCGCGTCAACCTTTGTTGCGGTGGCGCGTCAACCCTTCGACGATGTTTTGCGCGTCGATGGTCCCGACGACGGAGCCGTTGTCGACCACACCTATGCTGCCCGGCTGGCGCGACATGGCGTCGAGAATATCGACGAGCGGCGTGGTGGGCCTGGCCGTTGCCGAAACGCCGGTACTGGCGGCGGCTCGCCCGACGCCGGTCTGCATCACATCCTTCGCCGTCAGCATGGTGATCGGGTTCATGTGCTGGACGAAATCGGCCACGTACTGATTTGCCGGCTTCTTCACGATCTCCTGCGGCGTCCCGCACTGGATGATCCTTCCGCCTTCCATGATGGCGATGCGGTTGCCGATGCGGAAGGCCTCGTCGAGATCGTGGCTGACGAAGATGATCGTTTTTTTCAGCCGCCGCTGGAATTCGAGCAGTTCGTCCTGGAGGCGCGTGCGGATCAGCGGGTCGAGAGCCGAGAACGGCTCGTCCATCAGCAGGATCGGGGCGCCGGTGGCAAAGGCTCTTGCGAGACCGACCCGCTGCTGCATGCCGCCCGAGAGCTCGTTGACCTTGCGGTCCGCCCATTTGGCCAGGTTGACGAGTTCAAGCTGCTCGCCGACTCGCTTTCTTCGTTCGGCATCGGCAACGCCGGCCAGTTCGAGCCCGAACCCGACATTGTCCGCCACCGTTCGCCACGGCAGAAGCGCAAACTGCTGGAACACCATCGAGACCGTATGCATGCGGAAGTCGCGGAGCGACTTGGCGTTGCAGCGATAGGGGTTCAGCGATCCGTTCGCGGTCTTGACCTCGACCTCGCCGCGCACGACCGGCGCGAGGCCGTTGACGGCCCTGAGCAGCGTCGACTTGCCGGAGCCGGACAGACCCATCAGAACGAGGATCTCGCCTTCATTGATGGTCAGCGAAGCGCCGGCCACGCCCAGCACCAGGCCCGTGGCTGCACCGATCTCGTCGCGCGTCTTGCCCTGGTCGACCATCTGCACGGCAAGTTGCGGGTTCTTGCCGAAGATGATGTCGACGTTCTTGAAAACGACGGCGTCGCTCATGCGCCTTCTCCTTCATCGGACGAGCGGAAAAGACGGTCGAGAACGATCGCGAGAATGACGATACAGAGACCGGACTCGAATCCCCTGGCGATGTTTACCGTGTTCAGAGCCCTGAGGACAGGCACGCCGAGTCCGTCGGCACCGACGAGCGCCGCGATCACCACCATCGAGAGCGACAGCATGATGGTCTGGGTCAGGCCCGCCATGATCTGCGGCATGGCGAAGGGCAGTTCGACCTTGCGCAGCACCTGCCAGGGCGTCGCGCCGAAGGATTCGGCGGCCTCGACCAGCGCCGGTGGCGTCGAGATGATGCCGAGCCGCGTCAGCCGGATCGGCGCGGGGATGGCGAAAATGACGGTGGCGATCAGCCCGGGTACCATTCCCAGTCCGAAAAGGATCAGCGCCGGAATGAGGTAGACGAAGGTGGGGATCGTCTGCATCAGGTCCAGGATCGGCCGCATGATCGAGTAGATCCAGGCACGGCGCGCGGCAGCTATGCCGAAGGGCACGCCGACGGCCATGCTGACGAAGGTTGCCGCAAGGACCAGCGCCAGCGTCTCCGTAGTCTCCTGCCAATAGCCCTGATTCACGATCAGGAGCAGCCCGAGACAGGTGAAGGCGGCAATGCCGAGGGAGCGCCGGAACCACCATGCGAGCGCCGTCACGACGGCGATGATGATAAGCGGGTGCGGCGTCTGGAGGATGTAGAGCAGGACCGAAATGATCGCCGAAAGCACATTGGCGAGCTGGTCGAAGAACAGGTTGAAATTCGTCGTCAGCCAGTCGACGAAAGACTTCGCCCAGGCGCCGATCGGGATGGGGTTTTCAGTCAGGAATTCCACGAAACAGGGTCCCTCTTGCCAGGGTCAACACTCAGGTCGGAAGACCGGTGGAAAAAAGGCGGGGTGTTTCCCCGCCTCACTGCATTTCCCATATCGGAGCCGATTTGAGCATGGAACATGCAGCAATTCAAAATGCTACGCGTGATCTGCCGCCGATCAGAGGCCGAGGGCGGCCTTGACCGCGGCCAGTCCGTCGCCGCCATCCTTGGTCGCCACCCCCGAAAGCCAGGGTTCGATGCTCTGCGGATTGTCCTTCAACCACGCGGCCGCAGCTTTCTCCGGGTCTTCACCGTCGTTGAGGATCTTGCCCATGATCTCGTTCTCCATCTGGAGGGAGAACGAGAGATTCTGGAGCAGCTTGCCGACATTCGGGCATTCGGTCGTGTATCCGGCGCGCACATTGGTGTGCACAGTCGCGCCGCCGTAATTCGGGCCGAATACGTCATCGCCGCCGGAAAGATAGGTGAGCTTGAAATTGGCGTTCATCGGATGCGGTTCCCATCCGAGGAAGACGATCGGGTCGCCGGACTTTTCGGCGCGGGCGACCTGGGCCAGCATCCCCTGCTCGGAGGATTCGACGACTTCGAAGCCCTTGAGATCGAAGGTGCCTTTTTCGACCATGTCGATGATCAGGCGGTTGCCGTCATTGCCCGGTTCGATGCCGTAGATCTTGCCGTCGAGCTCGTCCTTGTGGGCAGCGATATCCTTGAAGTCCTTGATGCCGAGCTCCGCGCCCTTGGCATTGGTCGCAAGCGTGTATTTCGCGCCTGCGAGGTTTTCGCGCACCGTCTCGACGGATTTATCCTCGCGGTAGGGGGCGATATCCGCTTCCATGGTCGGCATCCAGTTGCCGAGGAAGACGTCGATGTCCTTGTTCTTCAGCGATGTGTAGGTAACCGGCACCGACAGCACCTTCACGTCCGTCTCGTAGCCGAGCGCCTCGAGGATGGTCGTCGCGGTCGCCGTCGTCGCTGTGATGTCGGTCCAGCCGACGTCGGAGAAGCGGACGGTGCCGCAGCTTTCCGGCTCGGCTGCAAAAGCGCTTCCGGCGGTCAGGGTTGCCATGCAAACGGCTCCCGCCAGCATGAATTTGAGAGAAAGCGTCCTTATCATCGTCGTCGTTCCCCTGCCTTGTGTTCTTTTTTTAGCCAAACACCAATGAAGCGCGAATTCAAGCGCCCTGGCGTTTAAAGAAGTGTATTGCCTCAGTACATTAACGGGATGCACAAAGCGACGCCTGATGTCGCAATGCCCGCGAAATGCCGGCCCGCCGAACCGATCAGCACTTGCGGGCCAAAGCATGTGCGTCCTTGCCGAAAACTGTGAGTCGCTGCGGGATGCTCTGGTCATCGGACGCGTGCCCCGTCATGTAGCGGGCACGATGTCCGGAGATGGGACCATGTCCAAACTTTATTTCAGCTATGCGACGATGAATGCCGGCAAGAGCACGCTGCTCCTGCAGGCCGCCTACAACTATCAGGAGCGCGGCATGCGCGTCGTGATGCTGATAGCAGCCTTCGACGATCGCGCCGGCCAGGGTCGCATCGCGTCTCGCATCGGGCTGGAATCGGAGGCGATCCCCTTCCGCGCAGAGGATGATCTCCATGGGCTGATCGAGCGCCTGAACGGCGACGGCTCCGGTGAAATCGCCTGCGTCTTCGTGGACGAGGCGCAGTTCCTCGGTGAAGATCAGGTCTGGCAGTTGGCGCGTGTGGCGGATCGCCTCGGCATTCCGGTCATGGCCTATGGCCTGAGGACGGACTTCCAGGGCAAGCTCTTCCCCGGCTCCATGGCTCTGCTCGCTATCGCGGATGAGTTGCGCGAAGTCAGGACCATCTGCCATTGCGGGCGCAAGGCAACGATGGTCGTCCGCCTCGACGGCCGCGGCAAGGTCATGCGGGAGGGCGCGCAGGTGGATGTCGGCGGCAACGAGAAATACGTCTCCTATTGCCGTCGCCATTGGGACGACCGGATGCGCGAAGGCTGACGCGCAAGCCGACCGGCGGCGATGCACCGGCCCTGCTGCCCTGCACTCGAAAAAGCGGCCACCGCCCTTGTCGTTCCGTGCTAAACATCCTTTATATAAGTGCAATCAAGGGCTGAAACGGTCCGGCGTGCACTGCTGGCTGGCTTGAGGGGAGAAGGCAATGGCGACGCTGCAGAATTTTGATACGGAGATCGAGAAGACCAGAACCGTCGTCAAGGACATGCGCAGCAAGCTCGAGCAGTCCGGCGTCGTTCTCGAGCAATTCGCCAAGGCGGACACCAAGCTCGGCGACGTCAATTTCGATATCGAGAACGCCCGCATCCAGGACGTCGTCAACCAGCAGAAGGTGATGGAAGCCAACATCGCCGATCTGATCATCGGACTGGAAGACGCGACCAATGTCTTCGGTGCCGAGTTCGAGAGCATGAAGAGCTATACCGGCTACGAGAAGTTCATCGGCATCTTCTCAAGGCAGAAGATGCAGCGCTTGCGCACCGATCGCGTGCGCAACATGTCGCTTGCAGGGAACCTGCAGGAACTGCTTTCGAAATCGGACACCATCGTCGGCATCCTCAAGGACCAGAAGGCGATCCTCGACCAGCGATACAAGACCTCCGAGCAGAGCCTCATCCAGGTGATCGAGCGCCGCAAGGGCACGATGGCGGCGCTGGAACAGACGCAGAAGCGGATCGAAGAGCTCAACCCGCTGCTGCTCGATATCGAGAACAGGATCGCCGCCTCGACAGACCAGAAGACCCGAACCGACCTCGAGGGCGAGCGCTCGCAGCTTGCGACCGAATACAACGAAAAGCAGGCGAAGGAGCAGGAGCTTCTGGCCGAGAGCCAGACGCTCGAGCGCTACACGGCCATGTTCCAGACCTTCGTCGATTCGCTGAACAACCAGATCGCCGCCCAGAACACGCTGATCAACAAGCTGACCATCGACACGGAACAGCGCATCGTTCTCTACAAGGCGCTGGAAGATTCGTTGAAGACGGCTGCGCAGCAGGACGTGGCACACAAGATCAACACGCTCGGCAGCCAGGTGGACACGGCCGCCGAGGAGACCATGGCCGGGATTGGCGCGGCCGCGCAGCGCCACATCGGCGACTTGCTCGAGATGCATGAAAAGAACATGCTTGCGACGCAGGATATCCAGCGGCGCAAGAAACTCGCCGACGACGCCTTCGCGCGCCGCTTCCAGACGGTGATGGACAAGCATAATGCCGCAAATTATGTGAAGCAGTGATCGGCAAGGCGGCAATGACCCGATTTCCGACCGCCTTTCGGCATTTGCCGGGAGAGCTGCCATGAATACCGCCATTTCTCCGGCCGTCAGGCAATATTTCGGCTCCATCCGCGCGGCGCTCGCAGGGCTCGAGCTCTTCCTCGGAGACCGCAATTCGCCGCTTTACCGTGACACAGTCGTCGGCGAGATCATCGTTCCCTATCTTGCCCGGCTGAAAGCCTCGATCGCCTGCTGGGAAAACCGGATCGGTTTCGTCGAACAGTTTCGCATCTCGCGCGCCGAAAGCGGCTTTCCCGTTTTCCAGAACGTGCTGGAACTCGAGAACGACCGGCAGAATGCGGAGAAGCGGCTTGCGAGCATTCCTTCAACCGATGCGCTGCGCGAGGAGATGGTCGATTTCATCCTGAGGCAGAAGGCGTTCCCCGAGGCGCTTCAGGCGCGCATGGCCGAAAGGCTCTATCTGGAGCAGATCGGCAAGGGGGATATCTTTTCGCCGTTTGTGCTGCCGGAGACGATCCGGGTCGCGGTCAATTCGAAGACGATGCGGCCCTTTTACGTCGTTTCCTGGGGCGCGTTCGACGGCAGCCAGACGCTGCCGATGATCTATATGGCGACGATCGAGGATTCCTCGGAAAATATCGTCGAGATGCTGGTGACCGAGGATGGCAAGCTCAATCCGGACGTCCAGATTCCGCTGCCGGTCGGCGGTCTGCTCAATCCGGAGCTCGCAAGCCGTTTTGACGATTTCGCCTCCAAGAACAGCACCTATTCGCTGACGCCGGTGACGATCGCCACCAATCTCGACAGGGACTTCCCGGAACTGCATCCGAAGCAGCTTCGGCGGATCGTGCTCGGCCCATTCTATTCGGCGGGCATCACCGAGAACAATGCGAGGATCAACGACATTCTCTCCAGGGTGCGCAAGACCGAGAATGCGTGGCTGCTCACCTGGACGGTGCAGGAAGTCTTCTCGAAGGCGGAGCGGCCGGCGACGCGCGGCTTCTGGTCCTCCACCCAGGCGCAGGAGGAGTTTCACATCGACACCGCCGATCTGGAGGCCGCGCGCATGGGGGTCAGCGCTTACGAGAAGCATGCCCTGGTGCCGCATGACGCGTACCAGGCGCTCTATGCCTCCGGCGAGGCCGCCCAGGTCTTCGGCGATTACAAGGTGCATGTCATATCCGGCAACCAGGTGGTGAGCGAGGTCTGAGCCATGGCATTGAACACGGGGCTGACGACGCTGCATGAGGACGAGATCGCCAGACATCAGGCGGTGGCGCAGAGCCTGGTAACCAAGCTTGCCATTGTCGAGCGGGACGATGGCGCCGCCGCCACACCGCTGGCAGGAACGGGGCGCCGTTTCGTCTCGACGGTCTCGACCGGCGGTCAGCGCCGCAGCCGCGAGGTCGAACTCGCACGCACCATCCAGGCGGTTCGCAGCGCCGATCCGCTCCTGTCGCCGGCGCAGCATTCGGTACTCTATCGCACCCGCCGCGGCATCCAGGTGGCGATGGCGGTTGCCGATGTCTTCGCGCGGCAGACGAGCCTTGAACAATTGCAGGCGCGTAACGCCACCGCGCCCCTTACCGGCGAGGATGCGGCTCATTTCAAAGCGCTTCTCTCTGCTTCGGCCTATATCGCCGCCTTCACGCTTGCCGCCTATCTCGGCGCGACGCTGCAGGGAGAGGGCGAGCCGGTGGACGATGCCGCAGAGCCGGATTTCCTTTTCGACACGCCGCAGGATGCGCTGAAAACCATGGTTGCCGGTCTCGACCGCAGCATTGCCGGTGCGCCGGACGAGCTCGCGCTGGTCGCACGGGCCCGGGCCTTTTCCCGCATCGCGATCGAGGGGCTGATTGCGCGCAAGGCGCGTTTCACCGGTCTGCAGAATTTCGAGAGCGTGCACATCCGGCTCGACCAGGACGATTTCACGCTCAACGGTTTCGACGTTGCGCCCGGGCAGAAGCGCAAGCCGCTGGTGATGACCTTCAAGAAGCCCGAGGAGATCATCGGCAACCACATCGCCAAGTACCAGGCGCTGAAGCTCGCCAAGATGCTGATGGCCTACGACTTCGACCGGCAGATGAACCCTTTCGTCGAACTCGGCGGTTTTCTCTTCACCTTCATCGGCGACGGCATGCCGGGCACTGGCAAGACGATCCTGATCCAGATGCTCGCCGGCATGCTGCACGAATATTGCGGCATCGCCGGTTATCCCTTCCATTACGAGAATTTCGGCGTCGACCAGATTTCCTCCTATCAGGGCAAATCGGGCCAGAATTGCAAGGAATTCGTCAACAATGTCGTGAACCCGCGGGCGATCGGCTTCGGCACGATCGACGATGTCGACCAGGTGGCGGCAAAGCGCTCCGACGACCGTGCCTCGGCCGGTCAGCACGAGGTGACGGCGGTGCTGATGGAGAGCTTCGCCGGCGCCTCGACGGTGGTGCGCGGCAACTGCACCTTCGGCATGTTCTCCAACTATCCGGAGAATGTCGACGACGCGCTGCGCCAGCGCGCCGGCGCGCGCTGGCTGGTCGACGGGCCGCAGACGGAGGACGACTATATCGACATCTTCGCGCTGCTCGTCGGCAAGAACCACCAGATCCCGCTCGGCGAGCATGATCTCTATGCCGGTCAGGAGATCAAGCGCGCCGTCTCGCAATCCTATGCCGCGCATGCGCGGCCGCAGGAGGAGGGGCTTGCCGCGGTCTGGGAACGCTATCAGAAGGAGAAGGGCAAGATCGCCACGCTCGCCGATGTCGGCGCCTACCTGCACATGATCAAGGAGGCGGAACCCCGCTTCACCGGGCGCGCGATCAGGAACATCACCGATGCCGTCAAGCTGAGGGCCATGGACGTCGAACTGCCCGACGACTGGTTCAAGGACGCCGGCTCGTTCATGCATAGGCCCTACGACGAGAAGAAGGCGATGATCGAGGAACTGCGAGGCCCGATCACCATCGACATGGTGCTGCAGGAAATCAATCGCTATGCCGATAGCGAGTTCCGCTACACCGACAAATCCGACGATGCGGCCGTCGGCGAGATCATCCGCCGCGAGCGCCAGCGCGAGAGGGCGGTCCGAGAGATCGAGACGATGAAGCGCGAGGGCAGGTGGCAGGGATGAAGGTTGTGTTCGCGGCATTTGCCCTCCACCTCGGGGCTGCCCCTCACCCTAGCCCTCTCCCCGCGCGCGGGGAGAGGGCTAGGGTGAGGGGCAAGAGGGCGGACCAAAAGAGATGAGAGGAGCGAACGAACGCAAGACAGAACGCGCGAGAGGTCTGCGGCAAAGCGACAACGATGCAGAAGCGCTCCTTTGGTCGGAGCTGAGAGACCGGCGTCTAAACGGCTTCAAGTTCGTCCGGCAGGTCGCCGTCGGTCCTTACTTTGCTGATTTCGCCTGCCGTGATGAGAGGCTGGTCGTCGAGGTCGACGGCAGTCAGCATCAGATCGGCAGCGGCGATGCGAGGCGCGACAAGTTCATGGTCATGAATGGATGGAGTGTGCTCCGCTTCTGGAATACGGACATCTTCAATGACCGCGCCGCGGTACTGGAGACGATCGTGGCGGTGCTCGAGAAGCGGTTGGTGCGGGAAGTGAGGAGTGCGGATTTGACGTTCATTCCGGGGGAGAAGAAGAGATGAGTCCGGTGTTGAATTTGGCGTCTCGGTCTGCCCCTCTCTTCAGCCTATTGCCCCTCACCCTAACCCTCTCCCCGCGCGCGGGGAGAGGGGACGCCGTTGTGTTCGATCGCACCCGACAACGCGCCCATGGGATCTCGTCCCCTCTCCCCGCCTGCGGCAGGGCTGTCCGGGGAAAATTCATGCATAGCGGAAGACCATTTGGTTTGGGATGGTCCGGGGTTTTGGTCGGCTTGGATTGACCTGCGGCGGCTTGTGGATTTCGGCGATGCTTTTGCGCTGGAACAG
>Ga0209281_1001217_pt1 | contig 17353 bp, 14 predicted proteins | sample MedtruBG_FD_187514 | JGI IMG/M metagenome (GOLD analysis project Ga0209281, IMG submission 187514) | Root nodule microbial communities of legume samples collected from California, USA - Medicago truncatula BG (SPAdes) (version 2) | ecosystem: Host-associated > Plants > Roots > Nodule | place... | reverse complement strand
TTGAGCTTGAGGATCTGCTCCTTGGTCAGCTTGTCCAGCACCATGACGAGGGAGCGCAGCGAGTTGCCATGGGCGGCGACGAGCACCTTCTCGCCCGAAAGCACGCGCGGCAGGATGTCGGTCAGGTAATAGGGCCAGACGCGCGCGCCGGTGTCGCGCAGGCTCTCGCCGCCGGGCGGCGGCACGTCGTAGGAGCGGCGCCAGATATGGACCTGCTCTTCGCCCCATTTCGCCCGCGCATCGTCCTTGTTGAGACCGGAGAGGTCGCCGTAGTCGCGCTCGTTCAGGGCCTGATCGCGGATCGTTTCGAGCGACGACTGGCCGACGGCGTCGAGGACGAGCTGGCAGGTACGCTGGGCCCGGATGAGGACGGAGGTGAAGGCGATGTCGAATTTGATGCCGTAATCGGCAAGCGCCTTGCCGCCGGCCTTTGCCTCCTCGATGCCGAGTTCGGTGAGGTCGGGATCGCGCCAGCCGGTGAAGAGGTTCTTCAGGTTCCAGTCGCTCTGGCCGTGCCGGACAAGGACGAGGGTGCCGCTCATTTCGATTTCCTCTTTGTGAATTATCGGATGTCAGTCGAGCCCGAGAACGTCGAGCATGGAGTAGAAGCCTGGCTTCCGGCTCCGCCCCCAGAGGGCGGCAGCGACGGCGCCGCGGGCGAAGATGGAGCGGTCGGTCGCACTGTGCGAAAGGGTGACCATTTCACCCTCTCCGGCAATCACAACCGAGTGCTCGCCGATGACGGAGCCGCCGCGGAGCGTCGCAAAGCCGATTGACCCTTCGGGCCGCGCACCGGTGTGGCCGTCGCGGACCCGCACGGAGTGATCCGCAAGATCGATGCCGCGCCCCCTGGCCGCCGCTTCGCCGAGAAGCAGCGCCGTGCCCGAGGGCGCATCGACCTTGTGTTTGTGGTGCATTTCGAGGATCTCTATGTCCCACCCCCCGGCCGGAAGCGCACGCGCCGCCTTTTCCGTGAGCACGCCGAGCAGGTTGACGCCAAGGCTCATATTGCCCGACTTGATGACGCGGGCGTGACGGGCGGCGGCGCGGATCCTCGCCTCGTCATCCGCCGAGCAGCCGGTCGTGCCGACGACGTGCACGATGCGCGCCTGCGCCGCAAGGCCGGCGAATTCCACCGTGGCGGCGGGCGCCGTGAAATCGAGGACGCCTTCGGCCTCGACGAAGGCTTCGAGCGGCTTGTCGGTAACGGCGACCCCCATCGGGCCGGCACCGGCAAGCTCGCCGGCATCGCGGCCGATAAACGGCGAGCCGGTCCGCTCGATCGCGGCATGAAGGCGCACGCCGGCGGTCTCGTGAATGATCCGGATCAATGTCTGGCCCATACGGCCGGCCGCGCCGACCACAACGAGCTTCATGTCCGTTTCGTTCATCGTGCAATTCCCTTGTGCTACAGGATCTGTGCCTCGGCGACCGTATCCGCTCCGCTGCCCTGGAGATTGTGGAGGCGAGCGTAAAGACCGTCCGGACGCCGCGCAAGCTCCTCATGGGAGCCTTCCTCGACGACGATGCCTTCCTTCATGACGACGATCTTGTCGGCATTCACGACGGTGGAGAGCCTGTGCGCGATGACGATCACGGTGCGGCCGCTCATCGCCTCTTCGAGTGCCTTCTGAACGGCGGCTTCCGACTCGGTGTCGAGCGCCGAAGTCGCCTCGTCCAGAAGCAGGACGGGCGCGTTGCGGACGAGTGCGCGGGCAATCGACAGGCGCTGACGCTGGCCGCCGGAAAGCGTCACGCCATGCTCGCCGACGGGCGTGTCATAGCCCTGCGGCTGCGCCAGGATGAAATCATGCGCGTAGGCCAGCCGCGCCGCTTCCTCGATCTCGGCATCGGTCGCATCGGGCCGGCCGTAGCGGATGTTGTCGCGGATCGAGCCTTCGAAGAGATAGGGCTGCTGCGAGACATAGGCGAGGCCGGCACGAAGCGATTGCTTGGTGACGCCGGCGATATTCTGGCCGTCGATCAGTATCTCGCCGGACAGCGGATCGTAGAAGCGCGGGATCAGGCTGATGATCGTCGACTTGCCGGCGCCCGAGGGGCCGACGAGCGCGGTGGTCTTGCCGCCCTCCGCGCGGAAGCTGACGCCTTTGAGGATCTCCTCGCCGGTGCCATAGGCGAAGCGCACGTCGCGCAATTCGACGGTCGCCTCGCCGAGCCTCAGCTCGGTGGCGTCCGGACGGTCGCGCTGGTGCGGCACCGTGTCGAGAATCTCGTAGATCATGCGGGCATTGACGGCCGCGCGCTCCATCGAAACCTGCAGGCGCGCGAGACGCCGAGCCGGATCATAGGCCATGAGCAGGGCGGTAACGAAGGCGAAGAACGCCCCGGGCGGCACGTTGTGATAGATCGTGCGGAAGGCCGCATAGGCAAGCACGCTCGAGATCGCCAGTCCCGCGAAGGTCTCGGTCATCGGCGCCGTGCGCTCGCTGAGGCGCGCGATGCGGTTTGCCCGGTTCTCGGCACGATCGATGATAGACTCAACCTTGCGCCGCAATTCGTTCTCCATCGTGAAGGCCTTGACGATGGTGATGCCCTGGATCGTCTCCTGCATGGCGCCGAGAACCCGGCTGTTGACCTCGACGGCCTCGCGCGTCGCCAGGCGCAGGCGCCTCGAAATGTAGCGGAGCCCGAGGAGCAATGGCGGTGCGACGAAGAAGACGATCAACGACAGGAGCCAGTCCTTGCTGAACATGACCACGACCAGGCCGATCAGTGTCAGGAGGTCGCGGGCGATAGACGTGACCGTCATGTTGAGCACGTCGCGGATGCCGCTGACGTTCTGGCTGACTTTGGCGGCGAGCTGGGCCGAGCGGTGCTCGTGGAAATAGCCGACGCTGAGCGCCATCAGATGCGCATAAAGCCGGCGCTGATAGCGCGCCACGATGTTGTTGCCGATCTTGGAAAGGGCGACCGCCTGCCCGTAGGTCGCAAGCCCCCTGAGGACGAAGGCGGCGAAGATCGCACCGCAGATCAGGAGCACGATGTCGGCGCGCCTGTTGGCGAAAGCCTCGTTGACGACCGCCTCCATGATCCAGGCGGTGAAGCCGGTCGTCGCCGCCACCACGACAAGGCATGCGATTGCGAAAGCATAGCCGCGGATGTGGTCGCGGCCGTTTTCGGCGATGACGCGCTTGAGGATTCCCGTGATCGTCTCGGAATCGACTGCGCGCTTGTTTCTATCCTTGGCGTTCAATAAGCCCGTCTTCCCTGAGCCCGCTCGCGTACCGCACCCCGGCATCGCTTTCGGGGGCTCTATAGTGCTTTGCTGCCGTTTTGGCGAGTCTCTGCGCCGGCCGCAGCGTCACCTTCTCCAACGGCGTCCCTCCATTGCAACACCGAAGTCCCTCGGCGTGCGGGCAAAGGCCGCGAGGCCGGAGAGCGCCGCCATGGGGTGAATGACGGCGAAGGTCGGAATCGTCCGCATCAATGCCGAATGAGGCGCCTTGTCCTCGAAGGCCGCGCGAAATTCGGGCTTCGTCAGTGCCGGCAGTATCTTCTGCGAAATGCCGCCGGCAAGGAATACGCCGCCGCGCGCCATGAAGATCAGCGCCATGTCGCCGGCAACGCGCCCGAGATAGGTCGCAAAGAGCGACACGGTTTCGACCGCCGCCGCATCGGCGCCGGAGAGCGCGCTCGTCGTCACTGCCGCCTGATCCGCAAGAACCGCTTCCTCGCCATTGGCGGCGCAGACAGCGCGATAGAGATTCATGATGCCGCGGCCGCACAGGATCTGCTCGCCGGCCATGCGTCCCTCGATCGGTTCGAGGAAGGGCCAGATCCGGAAGTCGCGCTCCGTCCGGGGACCTATATCGACATGACCGCCCTCGCCGGGCACGGGTATCCAGGTATGCTGCGCATAGACCAGTCCGGCGACGCCCAGACCGGTTCCCGGGCCGAGCACGACGCGCGAATGGAAGGGCCGGACGGCTCCGCCGCCGATCTGAACGACATCCTGATCGGCCGGCGCGGCGATGGCGAGCGCCTGGGCCTCGAAGTCGTTGATGACCAGCACATCCTCCAGCCCGAGGCCCGCCAGCATGTCCTTCGGACGAATCACCCAGCCGGCATTCGTCAGCGGTATCTCGTCGCCCTTGATCGGCCCGGCCACGGCGAGGATCGCCGAGCGCGGCTGGACGGAGGTCTTGTCGAGGATGCCTTTCTGCATCGCCTCCTCGATCGTGGCGAAATCGCCCGTTCTGATCGGGGCCAACTGCTTCGGTTCGCCGTAGGCGTCGGTGAGCAGTGCGAAGCGGGCATTGGTGCCGCCGATGTCGCCGATCAGGATCGGAAAGGGAAAGCTGTGTTCACTCGCATTGGGCATGGAAGAAGTCCGTCCTGGTCGCGGTGTGAGTGTCGCGGCGTGAAGGTCCCGGGATTATGTATCAGTTGCGCCTGAAGTCGATCAACTGCTCGGCAGTCGCGCGGTTGAGCGCCATCGGGATGTCATAGACGATCGCCAGGCGCATCAGTGCCTTGACATCGACGTCGTGCGGCATGGCCGTCAACGGATCGACGAAGAAGATCAGGCAGTCCACGTCGCCCGTGGCGATCAGCGCGCCTATCTGCTGGTCGCCGCCGAGCGGACCGCTCTTCAACCGGACGATGTCGAGCGCCGGACACACGTCGAGAACACGGCCGCCGGTGGTCCCCGTGGCGACGATCTTCCACTTGGACAGGACCGCCTCGTTCGCCTTTGCAAAAGCCGCGAGGTCATCCTTCTTCTGATCATGGGCGATCAGGGCGAGACATTTCCGATCTGCCATGCGAGAGCCCCCTCGGCGAAAGTACATGGAGCGGTTGGGCGGCTCGATTGGCGCGCGCAAACGAACCGTTTAAATCGATTTGAAGGGCCTATACATGAGCACCGTGAATTTGCAAAGGCGCTATTGCAGCCCGGGCCGCGGCGAGGGTACCGGAATGTTTGCGAGCGGCGCTTCGCCGGCCGCCTCGATCACGGCCTCTATGCTGGTCGCGGCAGCGGGAATTGCGGCAGGGGCGCGATAGGCGGTGCCGTAGGTAGCCTCCTGTTCGGAAGCGGGTGCGGGGCCGTTCAGCACCAGCGCGCAGGCCTTCGGCAGATCGGCAAGCTTCGCGAATTTCGGCTTCGGCGGCTTCGCTCCGGGTTTCTGCTTCGGCTTTGCCCAGGGCTCGTCCGTGAACCACCAGGCGAGCGACTTGTCGCAGCCGTCACCCGCCGGAACCACGGCCTGGTCCTTGCAGCCCTTGGAACCTGGAGGGCATTTGATCCGGATGTGGAAATGATAGTCGTGGCCGTAGATCGGCCGGACCTTGCCGAGTGCGGCGCGGTCGCCGCGCCAGGTGTCGCAGAGCTTCTTCTTGATGGCGGGATTGACGAAGACCCGTTCGACCTGCGGATAGCTCGCCGCCATCATGATCAGCCGGGCGTGAGAGGGTGTCCAGATGGAGGGATCGACCGTCAGGAACTTGCTCTTGTCGAGCATGGACGTCGCGGAAATCGTCTCGCGTTCCTGGTAGCTCAGCGTTCTTTGCGGCATCGGCGTCAGCCAGATATCGGCATCGAGCCCGATCTGATGCGAAGCGTGACCCGAAAGCATCGGACCGCCGCGCGGCTGCGAGATATCGCCGAGCAGAAGGCCGGGCCAGCCGATCTTCTCGACGGCATCGTGGGAGAAGCGCTCGATCAGCGCGATCATCGCGGGATGCCCCCAGCGGCGGTTTCGCGAGAGGCGCATCGCCTGCCATGTCGGGCCGTCGGTGGGGATGGCGACCCCACCGGCAAGGCAGCCCTTGGAGTAGAACCCGAACGAAGCCGGCGCCGCCTGCATCGGCAAGTCCTTGGCGCCGAAGAGCTCCTTGGCCGGGGGAGCGTCGTTCGCAGCCGCCTCGGCGGAGACGAGGCTCACCCCCATGATCAGAGCCAGGACGGTCGAACCGCAGCGCCGAAGCGCAGCACGCGCATCAAATTTCATTCCATTCCCCATGACCTTGCTTGCTGCATGTTTTCTTGCTCGTCCCGATCAAAGGACAAAACATGCAGCAACCTGAAGCGTTGCAGCGACCTCTGCGCGTCTGACGGGACGCGCGGCGCCCTCAGTCCGCTGCCCTCTCCTATCCTGATTCGCCGCGGTTGCAGCAGCCTTGCGACTCACCGGGATGTGACCGAAGAATTTCGCCTGATTTTGGGCAAGTCCTGTCAATTGCCCTGATTTCGCCTATGTTCGTTAAAAAGAACATTGAGACAAAAAAGGGGTACCGGCCGGATGCCAAACTTCTGCAGGACCGTGAAGCCTGGCCTCGCGGCCTCGCTTCTGACAGCAGCGCTTCTCCTCCTTCCTCCTGCGTCCAATGCCGAGGAACAACCCGTCTGGCACCACGCTACGTCGTCGATCGGAGAACCCAAATACAAGGACGGCTTCGCGCGCTTCGATTACGTCAACCCGGATGCTCCAAAGGGCGGAGAACTGCGGCTCTCGGAGAGCGGGACGTTCGACTCGTTCAACCCGATCCTCGCCAAGGGCGAGGTGGCGACGGGCGTTTCTTCGCTGGTCTTCGAAACACTCCTGAAATCCGCCGAGGACGAGATCACCACCTCCTACGGCCTGCTCGCAGAGGGCATCTCATATCCGGACGATATTTCCTCCGCCACTTTTCGCCTGCGGGCAGAGGCCAAGTGGGCAGACGGCAAACCGGTGACGCCGGAGGATGTCGTCTTCTCCTTCGATATGGTGAAAGAGCACAATCCGCTTTTTTCCAACTACTACCGCCACGTGATTTCGGCGGAAAAGACAGGCGAGCGCGACGTCACCTTCCGTTTCGACGAGAAGAATAACCACGAACTGCCGAACATTCTCGGCCAGTTTCCGATCCTGCCGAAGCACTGGTGGGAAGGGCAGGACGCCAAGGGCAGCAAGCGCGATATCAGCCGCACGACGCTGGAGCCGGTCATGGGCTCCGGCCCCTATAAGATCGCCTCGTTCCAAGCGGGCGGCTCGATCCGCTTCGAATTGCGGGACGACTATTGGGGCAAGGATCTCAACGTGAATGTCGGCCGATATAATTTCCGCACCATCAATTACGCCTTCTTCAGCGACAGGAGCGTGCAGTTCGAGGCCTTCCGTGCCGGCAATGTCGATTTCTATCAGGACAACAGCGCAAGCCATTGGGCCACGGCCTACGACTTTCCGGCAATGAAGGACGGCCGGGTTATCCGAGAGGAAATCGAAAACCCGCTGCGTGCTACCGGCATAATGCAGGCCTTCGTGCCCAATATGCGCCGCGAAAAATTCAAGGACCAGCGGGTGCGCCAGGCGTTGAACTATGCCTTCGACTTCGAGGATCTGAATCGCAGCCTCGCACACAATGCGTTTCAGCGCGTCGACAGTTATTTCTGGGGCACGGAGCTTGCCTCCTCCGGCTTGCCCGAAGGGCGCGAGAAAGAAATCCTTGAAGAACTGAAAGACAAGGTTCCTGCCGCCGTTTTCACCACGCCCTACAAGAACCCTGTCAACGGCGATCCGCAAAAGGTGCGCGACAACTTGCGCAAGGCGCTCGCACTCTTCAAGGAGGCGGGTTACGAACTGAAGGGCAGCCGATTGGTGAACGCGAAGACCGGCGAGCCGTTCAGCTTCGAGATCCTTCTGTCCAATCCTACCTTCGAGCGTACGGTCACACCGTTCGTGAACAGCGTGAGGAAGATCGGGATAGATGCTCGCATCCGCACCGTCGACGACTCGCAATACACCAACCGCGTCAGAAGTTATGACTATGACATGATCTACGGCATCTGGGCGCAAACGCTCGTGCCCGGCAACGAACAGAGCGACTATTGGGGTTCGGCCTCAGTCAACCAGCCGGGATCAAGGAACTATGCCGGCATCGCTGATCCGGCGATCGACGAACTTATCCGGAGAATTGTCTTCGCGCCGAACCGCGAAGAGCTGGTCGCGACGACACGGGCTCTCGACCGCGTCCTTCTCGCGCATCACTACGTCGTGCCGCTCTTCTACTCGAAGGCCTTGCGCGTTGCCTACTGGAACCACCTGGCCCGCCCGAAGGAGCTTCCCTATTACGGGATGGATTTCCCGGATGCGTGGTGGTCGAAAAACACGGCTGCAAAATGAAGCTCTTGCGCTCAGGCGCTCTCTCGATTCCAAATGCGGGAAACGAATCACGAAACACGAACGGCTCCGCAGAGGCCGCAGCCGCTGGGAGATGCAGGATTTGAGGCACATTAGAGCAATTCCAGTCGACGCTGCGCCGGTCTGCTTCGCCAGCAATTCGTCGATCCAGAGGTTCGCCTGATGGGTGCCTATATCCTGCGCCGGCTCCTGCTGATGATCCCGACGATCGTCGGCATCATGGCGATCTCCTTCGCCGTCGTGCAGTTTGCGCCGGGCGGGCCGGTGGAACAGGTGATCTCCGACCTCACCAACGCGGCAGGCTCTGACAGGCTTTCCGGCAATGCCGGCGACCTCATGCCTGTCGGCGGTGGCGACGGCGGGCAGTATCGCGGGGCGCAAGGGCTCGATCCCGATTTCATCGCCAAGCTCGAGAAACAGTTCGGCTTCGACAAGCCGCCGCTCGAGCGCTTCGTCACCATGATGTGGGACTATATGCGCTTCGACTTCGGCGAGAGCTTCTTCCGCAATACGCCGGTCATCGACCTCATCATCCAGAAAATGCCGGTTTCGATCTCGCTCGGGGTCTGGATCCTCATATTTTCCTATGCCATCTCGATCCCGCTCGGCATCAAGAAAGCGGTCTCCGACGGTTCGACCTTCGACGTCTGGACCTCGGGCGTCATCATCGTCGGCTATGCGGTGCCGAGTTTCCTCTTCGGCATTCTCCTGATCGTGCTTTTTGCCGGCGGATCCTTCTTCGACTGGTTCCCCTTGCGCGGCCTGGTCTCGGACAATTTCGACCAGCTTTCCTGGTACGAGAAGATAATCGATTATTTCTGGCACATGACGCTGCCGCTGATCACGCTTCTGCTCTCCGCCTTCGCGACCACCACGCTGCTCACGAAGAATTCCTTCATCGACGAGATCAAGAAGCAATATGTGACGACGGCGCGGGCCAAGGGTCTGACCGAGCGGCGCGTTCTCTACGGACACGTGTTCCGCAACGCGATGCTGATCATCATTGCGGGCTTTCCCGGCGCCTTCATCTCCGCCTTCTTCACCGGGTCGCTGCTCATCGAATACATCTTCTCGCTCGATGGGCTGGGGCGGCTCGGCTACGACGCGGTCGTCAAGCGCGACTATCCGATCGTCTTCGCGACCCTCTTCATCTACTCGCTGATGGGGCTTGTCGTGAGCCTCGTCTCCGACCTCATCTATACCTGGGTCGACCCGCGCATCGATTTCGAGCGGAGGGACGTCTGATGAGCACCGCTACCGCCTATGCCGGCGCGCCGGAAAAGGGCTGGCTCACGCCGATCGGGCGCCGCCGCTGGCAGAACTTCAAGGCCAACCGCCGCGGCTACTGGTCCCTCTGGCTCTTCCTCCTCCTCTTCGGCCTCAGCCTGTTTGCCGAGTTCATCGCCAACGACAAGCCGATCCTCGCCTCCTATAAGGGCGAGATCCTGGTCCCGGTGCTGTTCGATTATCCGGAAGAGAAATTCGGCGGCTTCCTCGCCGAAACCGACTATCGCTCCGACTTCATCCGCGACGAGATCGGGGCGAACGGCTGGATGATCTGGCCGCCGATCCGCTATTCCTACCAGACGGTCAACTCCAGCATCCCCCATTCGGCGCCCACGCCTCCCTTCTGGCTGATGAGCGAGGAGGAGCGCTGCTCCGCCTACCCGCAAGGGGCCGACGACCCCGGATGCATAGCCGGCAACCTGAACTGGCTCGGTACCGACGACCAGGCGCGCGACGTGATGGCGCGGATGATCTACGGGTTTCGCATCTCGGTCCTTTTCGGTCTCGCGCTGACAATCGCCTCGGCGGTCATCGGCGTTTCGGCCGGTGCCGTGCAGGGCTATTTCGGCGGCTGGACGGATCTGCTCATGCAGCGTTTCATCGAGATCTGGTCGTCGATGCCGGTGCTCTACATCCTGCTCATCATCGCCGCCATCCTGCCGCCGGGCTTCTTCATCCTGCTCGGCATCATGCTGCTCTTTTCCTGGGTCGGCTTCGTCGGCGTCGTCAGGGCCGAATTCCTGCGCGCCCGCAATTTCGAATATGTCAACGCGGCGCGCGCGCTCGGCGTCGGCAACGGCACCATCATGTACCGGCACCTGCTGCCGAACGCGATGGTGGCGACGCTCACCTTCCTGCCCTTCATTCTTTCGGGCTCGATCACCACGCTGACCTCGCTCGACTTTCTCGGCTTCGGCATGCCTCCTGGTTCCCCGTCGCTCGGCGAGATGATCGCGCAGGGCAAGTCCAACCTGCAGGCGCCCTGGCTGGGGCTGACCGCCTTCTTCGCCATGTCGATCATGCTGTCGCTTTTGATCTTCGTCGGCGAAGCGACGCGCGACGCCTTCGACCCGAGAAAGACGTTCCGGTGAGCGCGACGATGACAGATACCCTCCTCTCCGTGCGCGACCTCTCCGTCGCCTTTCACCAGGGCGGCGAAACGTCGCTTGCGGTCGACCGCATCTCCTTCGACATCAAGCGCGGCGAGACCGTGGCGCTAGTCGGGGAGTCCGGTTCGGGCAAATCGGTCTCCGCCAACTCGATCCTGAAGCTCCTGCCCTACCCCGCCGCAAGCCATCCGAGCGGCGAAATCCTCTTCAACGGGAAGGACCTCCTGAAGGCGAGCGACGACGAGCTCAGGCATGTTCGCGGCAACGACGTCACGATGATTTTCCAGGAGCCGATGACGTCGCTCAATCCGTTGCACACGATCGAGCAGCAGATCGGCGAAATCCTGGAGATCCATCAGGACCTCAAGGGTGCGGCCGCCCGCGCGAGAACGCTGGAGCTCCTGGAACAGGTCGGCATCCGCGAGGCGGAAAAGCGCCTCGGGGCCTACCCGCATCAGCTCTCGGGCGGCCAGCGCCAGCGCGTAATGATAGCCATGGCGCTTGCCAACCGTCCGGAGCTCCTGATCGCCGACGAGCCGACCACGGCGCTCGACGTCACGGTGCAGGCGCAGATCCTCGAGCTTTTGAAGTCGCTCAAGGACGAGCACGGCATGTCCATGCTGTTCATCACCCACGACCTCGGCATCGTCCGCAAGATCGCCGATCGGGTCTGCGTGATGACAAAGGGCAAGATCGTCGAGACCGGGCCGACCGCCGAGATCTTCGCCAATCCGCAGCACGCCTATACCCGCCACCTGCTTGCCTCCGAGCCGCGGGGCGAACCGCCGCCCTCGGATGCCTCGAGGCCGATCGTGATCGAAGCCAAGGACATGAAGGTCTGGTTTCCCATCAAGGCGGGCTTCCTGCGCCGGGTGGTCGACCACGTCAAGGCGGTGGACGGCATCGACCTGACGCTCCGCGCCGGTCAGACGCTGGGCGTGGTCGGCGAGTCCGGTTCCGGCAAGACGACGCTTGGCCTTGCCCTGACGCGGCTGATCTCGTCCAAGGGCCGCATCGCCTTCGTCGGGGAAGACATCGACGCCTACAGTTTCCGCGAGATGCGGCCGCTCAGAAACCGGATGCAGGTGGTCTTCCAGGATCCTTACGGATCGCTGAGCCCGCGCATGTCGATCGCCGACATTATCGGCGAGGGTTTGAAGATCCACGAGAAGGCGCTGACGGACGGCGAGCGCGACCAGCGCGTCGCCGCAGCACTGGAAGAGGTCGGCCTCGATCCCGCCACGCGCTGGCGCTATCCGCACGAATTTTCCGGCGGTCAGCGCCAGCGCATCGCGATCGCCCGGGCGATGGTGCTGAAGCCCCAGTTCGTCATGCTCGACGAGCCGACCTCCGCCCTCGACATGAGCGTGCAGGCCCAGGTGGTCGATCTCCTGCGCGATCTCCAGCGCAAGCACAATCTCGCCTATCTCTTTATCAGCCATGATCTCAGGGTCGTGCGCGCGCTCGCCAACGAGGTGATCGTCATGCGGCTCGGCAAGGTCGTGGAACAGGGACCCGCCGAGCGCATCTTCGAGGCACCGACGGAAGACTATACCAAGGCGCTGATGGCCGCCGCTTTCAACCTCGAAGCGGTCAATCTCGCCGCCGTTCATCAGTAGAGTTTCTCCCATGCCCGCCAAGAGCCCCGTGATCGTCGACCTGAAATTCATTCCCGAGGAGGTCGAAGCCGCGCTTGCGGGCGCCTTTCCCGGCCGCGAGGTGATCGATCTCGCCGACCCGGCGCATCAGGAGCGTGACCTATCCGGCATCGACTATGCGGTGGTCTGGAAATCCGCGCCCGACCTCTTCTCCCGCGCACCCGACCTCAAGGTGGTCTTTTCCGGCGGCGCCGGCGTCGACCACGTGCTGACGCTGCCGGGCCTGCCCGACGTGCCGCTGGTGCGCTTCGTCGACCGGACCCTGACGACAAGGATGAGCGAGTGGGTGATGATGCAGTGCCTCCTGCATCTTCGCCAGCACCGCGCCTACGAGGCGCTGGCAAAGAAGCACGAATGGCGCGACCTCAGCCAGCCGGAAGCAGCCGACGTGACCGTCGGCATCATGGGCATGGGCGTGCTTGGCCAGGACGCCGCCCGTAAGCTCGCCGCGATGGGCTTCAAGGTGATCGGCTGGTCGCGAAGCAAGCGGGTGATCGAGGGTGTTGAGACCTACGACGCCGCCGGACTGGATGCATTTCTCGGCAGGACGGATTTTCTCGTCGGCCTGCTGCCGCTGACGCCGGATACCAGGGGTATCTTCAACGCCGCTCTCTTCGCCAAGCTCAGCCGGAACGGGCCGTTCGGCGCGCCCGTTTTCATCAATGCCGGTCGAGGCGGCAGCCAGGTCGAGGCCGACATCCTGGAGTGCCTCGATTCGGGTGTCCTGGGAGGCGCCTCGCTCGATGTCTTCGAACGGGAGCCGCTCTCCCCGGAAAGCCGCTTCTGGGACATGCCGAACGTCTATGTGACGCCGCATGTCGCCGCCTCGTCCGACGTCAGGGCGCTCTTCGTGCATGTGGAGCACCAGATCGCGCGCTTCGAGAGCGGGCTGCCCCTGGAGCATGTAGTGGATAAGGTAGCCGGCTATTGATTAGGCGCGCAGCGATCGCCGCTCACCCTAACCTTCTCCCCGCGCGCGGGGACGACCGCCCCTCACCCTAACCCTCTCCCCGCATGCGGGGAGAGGGGACGTACGCCACGGCGCGCCTGCGTGTGGAGATGGTGCGAAGGCGAACCCGCGATTCCCTTCTCCCCGCATGCGGGGAGAAGGTGCCGGCAGGCGGATGAGGGGCGGCTGCGGCTCAAGAAAGCCGCAAAATCCGGGGATCAAGGCCGCCGGTACCCCGTCGGCTGCGCATACAGCCAGCCGATGCGCCGGATGGCGTCTTCTAGGCCTTCGCGCGCCACCGTCATCGTGTGTCCGTTGGCATGCAGCAGGGTCTTCTCGTCCTCCATGATCGCCACATGGCCCTTCCAGAAGACGAGGTCGCCGCGCGTGAGTTCCTCGCGCTCGATGGCGCGGCCGAGGCCGCTTGCCTGCATGTCGGAATCGCGCGGCGCGTTGCGTCCGGCCATCTGCATCGCGAGTTGCACGAGGCCGGAACAGTCTATGCCGAAGCCGGAGCGGCCGCCCCAGAGATAAGGCGTTTCAAGAAAGCGGGCCGCGATTGCGACATAGTCTTCCGTGAGCGCGCCGGCTGCGGGAATGCAATGATCGGCGACGATCGCCAGCCCGCCATCCAGCAGAAAATAGCGCGTGCCGCGCGTCTCGGCCTCGCCGACGACGGCAATCCGGCTTCCCATGGAAAGGGCAAAGGCCTGGGGAAAGCGCAGATCCGCGCCGCGATAGACGAATGTCCGCGGCACCGCCACGAGGTGCGTCGCCGGCGCTTGCGGGGGCTGCACGACATTCTCCGGTACGTAGCCGACATAGCCGTCGAGGTCGGACCTGACCCACGCCCATCCGTCGGCGACGTCGAGCACGCGCACCGTCTCGCCATAGAGAAGCTCCGTATCCGTGCCGCAGCCGGCCTCCGGCCTCGCCCGCAGCGGCGTCACCGGAACGGATACGGCCGCCGGCGTTCCTTCAACGAAGCGCTTTGCCTCGACGAGACCGCGCAGACGTGCCTCGGCGATATCCTCGCGATAGGCATTGAGTCGGCGGTCGAGGACTTCTGGCATGGATAAGCTCACATTTTCCGGCCCTGATTGATGATCAAATCGCCGAATTTTTCAAGATAAAGCGCGCCTTCGACGGTGCGCTTTATGATGACGTTGCGCCTGTCGCGCTCGTCGCGGATCCGGTCGACCAGGCCGAGCGCACCCATGGTGTCGAGCGCGCGCGTGATCACCGGCTTCGTCACGCCGAGCGACGCTGCGAGGCCGCGCACCGTATGGGGCGGCGGCACGAGGTAGATCTGTAACAGGATCGCCATCTGGCGCAAGGTCAGATCGCGGCTGTCGACGCGCACCTGTTCGAGCGACACGGCATGCCAGAGCCCCAGCGCCTGAGAAGGGGTAAGTTCGACCGGCAAAGGAAACTCCTGCGTGGATCACTGGTCCGGGAGCATAGCCGGCGACCGTTACGCAAGCGTTTCTTTGCAGCTCGATTGCGCGAATAGCTACCCCGCGATCCTCCCGATGTGATGATAAAGCGCCCGGATCGCCTGAGCTTCACCGCCGATCGGCGAATGCGGGCGCTCGGACTGCGCCCAGCCGAAGATGTCGAAATGGACCCAGCTTTTCGCGTTCGTGACGAAACGCTTGAGGAACAGCGCCGCCGTGATCGAACCGGCCATGCCGCCGGACGGGGCGTTGGTGAGATCGGCGATGCGGGCGGAAACATCCTTGTCGTAGCCCCTGTAGAGCGGCATCCGCCAGACCGGATCGTCCACCGTCAGGCTCGCCTCGGCGAGATCGCGGGCGAGGTCATCGTCATCGGTGAAGAAGGGCGGCAGGTCCGGGCCCAGCGCCACACGGGCGGCGCCCGTCAGGGTCGCCATGTCGACGACGAGGTCCGTCTTCTCCTCGTCCGCATAGGCGAGCGCATCGGCGAGGATCAGCCGTCCCTCCGCGTCGGTGTTGTCGATCTGAACCGTCAGGCCCTTGCGGCTCTTGTAGATGTCGCCGGGACGGAAGGCATTCGCCGAGATCGAGTTCTCGACCACAGGAACGATGACGCGCAGGTCCACCTTGAGCTTCGCATCCATGATCATCAGCGCGAGCCCCATGACGTTGGCAGCGCCGCCCATGTCCTTCTTCATGAGCAGCATCGACGCGGCCGGCTTGATGTCCAGCCCTCCGGTATCGAAGCAGACGCCCTTGCCGACGAGCGTCACCTTGCGGTGTCCCTTCCTGCCCCAGCGCATTTCAAGAAGCCGCGGCGCTTCGGCGCTGGCGCGGCCGACCGTGTGAACGAGCGGGAAGTTCTCGGTCAGCAGCGCTTCGCCGGAGATGACCGATACGTCGGCCTTGTAATGGGCGGCCAGCGCCCGGAATGCGGCCTCCAGCGCTTCCGGTCCCATATCGTTGGTCGGCGTGTTGATGAGGTCGCGCGCCAGGAACACGCCGGCGAGCTGCCGCTTGATATCGGTCGCATCCGAATCGGCCGGAATGAGCAGCGTCGGCGCGTCCGTCTTCGCCGATTTGTAGCGCTCGAAACGGTAGGAACCGAGGCCGTAGCCGAGAGCCAGCCGATTGGCGGTGAGCGGCGCCGTCTCGATATGCCATTTGCCGGCCGGAAGCGCCCGGGCGAGCTTGCCGGTCAGGAAAGGCTCGTCGGACGGATTGGCACCGAGCCCGAAAAGCGCGCCGCCGAGATGACCATCGGCCGAGGGGATGAGCAGCACCGCGCCGGATTCCGCCTTGAAGCCGGCTTTCTTCGCCCAATCGAGCGCGATCGGATCGATGCTCCCCGTTTCGATATGCGCCGGCGTCACCGCAAAGATAGGCAGCGTCTTGCCGTTGCTGGTGTTGAACGGCGATTGCCGCTCGATGAATTGAAAGGGGGCCATGGGAATCCTCGACTGGCGGATACGAACAGGTGCGATTAACGCTCCGTTAGGGTTAACAGATTATTGCTGGAGTGAAAGTTGCGCCGCTTTTGTCTGGAGTTCCGGTGCAGGACTGGATGCTGGGGCTTCGATGACGATGCAAGACAATTTCTCCTTCTCTTTGCGCCGGCTCGCAACGGGGGTTGCCGTTGCGATGGTGGCGCTGTCGCTCTCCGCCTGCGCCGGACAACAGGGCAGGAAGGAACTGACGACCGGATCCATCCCGAAGCTCACGAGGCCGGTGCAGTCGATGAACGCGACTGAACTGGCGGCCGCCGCCGAACGCATCGGCCAGGCCTATGAGCGCAATCCGAAGGATCGGGAAGCCGGCCTCAACTACGCCAATCTCCTGCGCATGACGGGCCGCAACGAACAGGCGCTTGCCGTCATGCAGCAGGTGGCGATCTACCATCCGGCGGACCGCGAGGTGCTCGGAGCCTACGGCAAGGCCCAGGCCGCAGCCGGTCAGCTGGAACAGGCGCTCGCAACGATCAGCCGCGCACAGACGCCGGACCGGCCCGACTGGAAGCTGAAATCCGCGGAAGGCGCCATTCTCGACCAGCTCGGCCGTTCCGCCGAGGCACGGCTGCGCTATCGCGAGGCTCTGGACCTCAAGCCCAACGAGCCTTCGGTCCTCTCCAATCTCGGCATGTCCTATCTGCTGACGAAGGATTTGCGGACCGCCGAGACCTACCTCAAATCCGCGGCGAGCCAACCGGATGCCGGCAGCAGCGTGCGCCAGAACCTCGCGCTTGCCGTCGGCCTGCAGGGCCGCTTCCAGGAAGCGGAAACCATCGCCGGCCAGGAACTGACATCCGAGCAGGCCGAGGCCAATGTCGCCTATCTGCGCTCCGTGCTGTCGCAGCAGGGCGCGTGGAAGCAGCTGGCGAAGGCGGATTGAAGGTTGATCGCCCGGCACTGCCACCCCGCGCCGGGCGGCGGCACCCGCCCCTCATCCCGCTGCCGCGACCTTCTCCCTGCAGGCGGGGAGAAGGGATATGCCGCCCTCTCTACAGCGCCGCGCGTCTTATCAGACGCGCAAAGGTCGCTGTAGCACTTTGATCTGCTGCATGTTTTTGTCCTTTAATCGGATAGGATTAAAGGAAACATGCGGTAGGTCCCCTCTCCCCGCCTGCGCAGGGCTGTCCGGGGAAAATTCATGCATAGCGGAAGACCATTTGGTTTGGGATGGTCCGGGGTTTTGGTCGGCTTGGATTGACCTGCGGCGGCTTGTGGATTTCGGCGATGCTTTTGCGCTGGAACAG
>Ga0209281_1001215_pt1 | contig 17396 bp, 20 predicted proteins | sample MedtruBG_FD_187514 | JGI IMG/M metagenome (GOLD analysis project Ga0209281, IMG submission 187514) | Root nodule microbial communities of legume samples collected from California, USA - Medicago truncatula BG (SPAdes) (version 2) | ecosystem: Host-associated > Plants > Roots > Nodule | place... | reverse complement strand
ACCCTTCGAGCTTTTCAGGATTATTTGCACTTTCAGAAGTCATGACAGCCTCATCGTTCGGTATTAAATCTAAAATAGCTTATGTAACTAGGATGTCCCGTCTTGCCCAAAACGACCTCATCCCAGACAAAGCATAGATCATTCCCGTTTGATAAAAATTGAGATAAAAAGGTAGATCCCCCAAATTTTATACCCTTCAACAAGCTCACGCATTCAAATAAATTTCAAGCATATATCATCATCCTGAAAGCACCATCACAGCGGCGAATCCACAACCGTCCTCGCATAGACGTTGTAACCCCTGCAATACAAAAAAATTCTTTGGAAAACAACTCGCATTCTGTCCGTTAGCGGGTTGGTTAACGTCTTCGATTTGCGATATAGTCAGCCCCGCTGTGGCAAAATCCACAGCCGGGTTTCGCAGCCCGAAACTTACCTTGAGAACACATATATCCCATGATTATGTGTTGCGCCTCCGTTCATCTGTCAAACGCCTGTATTCGTTTGCACATTCAATGGTGGCTCAGGCAGGGCAGCCTTCGGGCTGGCCGGGTCATCTCCAAGGTAACCGGTACTGCGAACCTTGTCTGAGCTACCACCAATAAAGAGTTTCGCAGCTCCATTGGTGGTCAAAACCAATTACCTTGGAGAAACTAGATGAACCTTTCACACAGCCCCACTTTCCTGCCCTTTCATCAAGACTGGCATCCTGCCGATATCATTGCGGCGTTACGTAAAAAAGGCACGTCACTGGCAGCGGTATCACGCGCTGCGGGCTTGAGTTCATCCACGCTTGCCAATGCGCTGACGCGCCCATGGGCAAAAGGGGAAATGCTCATCAGTGATGCGATTGGCGTACACGCTGCAACTATCTGGCCGAGCCGCTATTTTGATGTACAAACGCATAAACCTATCGCCAGACCTATGCGCTCACCTTATAAGAAAACCGCTAGGGAAATATCGGCTGAGTAAGCGTTAGTATCATACCCATATTATCCAGTGCGGGTATTGTGAATGATCCCCGCGCTGAAGCCTGCATGCCGATATTTTGCGAGTTTCTGGCGGATATTTATTTCTATGAAGTGGCACTTATAGACCTGGCAAGCCCCTCCTAATTAATCGATTTTAACCACTTGTTTTTACTTAATAATTCACTAAATCTATAGCATTATTTGATTAGCTTTAATTCGATTTTGGGGTGTTAATAGTCCGGGAAATGACTTGCAAAAAAGGACTTTGTAACATGGCTATTCCAGCTTATTTATGGCTCAAAGATGACGGTGGTGCAGACATTAAAGGTTCGGTCGATGTGTACGATCGCGAAAGAAGTATTGAGGTTAATGGTTTCTCCCATAACTTGAGCCTTCCGACTGATGGAATGACCGGGAAGATCACAGGTACCCGTAGGCACTCAGCAGTTCTATTCCAGAAAGAATTCGATACATCATCACCGTATCTCTATAAAGCGGTTGCTACAGGACAAACGCTAAATTCAGCAGAATTTAAGTGGTACCACATCAATGATGCGGGACAAGAAGTTGAGTATTTCAATATTTTTCTTGAGAACGTGAAAATTGTTGGCGTATCACCTGTTATGCATGACACCAAAGATCCAGCGAAAGAAAAACACAACCATTTTGAATGTGTTGAATTGCGCTATGAAAAAATCACATGGAAACATTGCGACGGTAATTTGATGTTCTCCGATAGCTGGAAGGAGAGAGAGCAGGCGTGAGATACCCTACATTAGCTGCATCCCCTCACCCGCCATTCGATGTTTCCTCCTTTGCACCACCAGGGGTCTGCATCATTAACAATATGATGCTCGCGAGATTTCATCACGGCCCATCAGCTCTTACGTATCAGTGGTTTTATCAACAAGTCAGACTGCATGGCCCGTGGGATTATAAAACACGCGTTGGTGGGCAGTATGAACACTTTGGAAATTTCCACTACGGTGCAGTGGGTACCGCAGCTGGGATAACTGAGCCTGTATTGTCACGGGCTGCGGGATGGGCTCAGTCACGCTCGGGGAATGGAAAGGAAGAAGATGGAAACTGGTATGGATCAGCTCCCTATGGCGACGACCCAAACGATCAGTTCTGGATAAAGTGTGGTATCGATTATGCAAAAAGAACGGGTTTTTAAGAAACGCTATGTTTTAGTGCCTGCACTTTTTGCGTTTTTGTTAATCGCATGGGTCATTCACTTTCTAAAATTTCCAGTGGAACATGAGTTGTACAAGAAGGTTGAAGTGAACAATTTGGTCACCTTATATGTCACTCAAGCCAGCGCTGGCGCAATGACTTCATTCTCGTATCACTATTATTTGTATGATGCGAAGAAAAGTCAGGTTGAATTTATGGCTCATATTGATGATGAAACACCGTTCATGATCACTTCTGACAGCAAGGCCACAGCCACGGTTAACAATGGTCAGCTGTATCTTCGTGTTCGTGGGGATATATATTCATATCACAGTGGTAGTTATCAAGTCAGTGTGCATCTCGACGCTGCACCGTATTAGACATTCAGTGGGGCAATGCCCCACTTCTGCGCCCACAAAGGTGTATTAATGACAGCAACAAAGCTAATAGCCCTTTGGTTAACAGAATTGGCGTCATTGACCATTATTTATGGCGTACTCTGCTTTTTGCTTCCCGATTTAGAGTTATACGGTTACTACGTTGAAAAGTTCGGTTTTGTGCTGGAGCAAGACTGGCTTGATTGGTACACACTAATAGTCTTGCTTACCGCTATTATTTTGAACTGCATTTTAATCGGCTGTGTTTTTATGCTTTTCAAAAAACGGGGAACTCGTAAAGAATGCTCCCCTTAAAGTAGATTATCTCATGACTTCTTGAATAAGCCTGTATGGCAATCGTCAATCATAAAATATGGATTCCCCATGAATATTTCACCAATTGGCATATCGCAGTCTAGAATGAGAAAAGAATATTTGATACGCATCATGTTGCTGTTAACGCTCTCTCTGAGCGGTTGTGCGTCCCACATCCAGACACCGGAAGCCACGGTCAAAGCGTTTTATTCTTTCTATCTCAATGCTTATGTTTCAGATAGCGGCGCTGACGATCCGGGATCACCTCAAATGCGGCAATACATAGCCAGAGATACTCTGGCGAGGCTTAAAAATATTCAGGCTATCTCAGAGCAAGAGATTATTAGCGCGGACTATTTTACGTATAGCCAGGACTATGCCGCAGAATGGATACCGGCTCTGAAAGTCGGAGGTGCGGAAGATTACGCAGGCGGTAAGGTACTGAACGTGTGGCTGGGGATCGAAGAGGGTAAAACAAGCCAACTGCGTGATTATCTGCGCCTCGAAGACGGCAAATGGAAAATCTATCGCGTCGTCAGTGTTTCAGATGGCTATGAGCAAAACATCTTTGATGATAACGCGATTACCGCCGCTAAAACCTATGCAGAAACAATACCCAAATCATAATTTCGGCTTGCCCACTTCATCTTAGAACAGCTTTGTCTTCAGCTTGCGAATGACAATTAAAGAAAACCGTAAGCTCTTTTTTGCCCGATGGCGCTGACGCTTATCGGGCCTACAACATCAAAAAACCTGCGCTGAACCGTAGGCCTGGCAAGCATAGCGCCGCCGGGCGTTTTGGAACGTTGTCAGCACTCTGAACTCAATTTTGAACTGAGACAGGGCAGCCCATTCAGTACGGATAAAACCAATACAACGCCACCAGCACTGCAACATTCAAAATCACACTGATAACGAACCAGGTTTTAAACGGCTGCTTTTGGGTTTTATGCCGAAAGAGTTGCTGGCCGAGAATAGCGCCAGGCCATCCGCCGACCAAGCCGAACGTCAGCAAGGTGGACTCAGGCACTCTGCGCCACGCATTGCGGGCGGCCATTTTATCCCCACCGTAAACCACCAGCGTCAACACGTTGGCCAGCAGAAACCACATCATTACAGGATGCGGTAAAAATGCGCTGCCAATAGCCGCTAATGCCAGAAGCAAATAACAGAATCGATTGAGGTTCATATCCTTCGCCGTAACGGCTCCTCAGCAGAAAAGAGGGGCAACTATACCCGATATTCAGTATGTTTCAGGCAGATATTTGAACTGTGCCGTTTCACCGACAGCCACAGAAAAGCCATCTTGACAAATTGATATTAACCAATTGTTTTTGCTTAGTAATTCATTAAATCTATAGCTTTTTTTGGTTAACAAGAATTCGATTTTAGGTTGTTAATTGTCCGGAAAAACTTGAGGTCTGAAACACTTGAAGCTACCCCGTCGTTACCCCCGTTTACTGCGTGTCAGTTGCGCGCTTCTTTTCATCGCGTTATGCCTGATGGGATATACGCGCATAATGATTAAATGGGGACATGCGTCACCACCGATGCTGCTACCCGCTACGCAGCAGGCTGATTTAATTGTCATCAATAAGTCAGAACGCACGCTAACGCTGATGCGTCAGGGTGTTCAGCTCGCGAGCTATCACGTATCACTCGGTAAGAAGGCGAATGCGGGTCCTAAACAGCGCGAAGGCGACAAGAAAACACCGCAGGGTCATTATTTCATCGACAGTCGCAATTCCCACTCGCGATTCAGCCTCAGCCTGCATATTTCTTACCCGAATAAGAAAGATATTAAGGCCGCCAAAGAGGCTGGATACCCGCCCGGCGAAAATATCATGATCCATGGTATGCCCAACGGTTGGGAATGGCTTAGCCCACTCCTTCAGCGTATCGACTGGACCGCGGGTTGTATCGCAGTGACAAATACCGAAATGCGCGAGATCTGGAGTCACGTGCCAACCGGTACGCCTGTCGACATTGAACCATGATCCATTCTGGAAATAAGAAGACTCGCTATCTTTGCTATGTGGATATCCCTTCGCAAGATGCAGGTTACTTCGACTGCAACATCTTCATGGTGGCGTCGATATCAATCTCATCTTCCGAGAAGATGTGCGTCGTTCCCTGGAAAGTGGTGATCACCAGCTTTTTCACGGTGCGCATTTCACCCGGCTGTGGCGCCGCTTTTGGGCGGATGTTGTGCATCAGTGCGCCGACTGACAGCACCGTGTTCTCTTTATCGATCCCGACTTCGGCAGGCACTTCTTCGTTGAAGGAGAGGAACGATTTAATCGCCGTAAGCTTGATGCGCTCGCCCGCGATGTAGATGTATTTGCTCTCAGGATCGACCTTCACAGAGAACGCCGATGGGCCTTTGTTGTTGGTGGTTGGCTCGAACGTCACCGTGGCATCTTTTCTGATCAGCTCAGGGTTCGAGACCTTAATCACATGAAAATAGCGGTTCTCGCCGTTCTCATCTTTGATAAAACCGAAACCTTTGTCTTCAAACCAGGTTGTGATTGTCCCGCGCATCGCCATTACCACCTAATAAATCGTTAAACATGTCAAAAATTGCAGCGCGCAGTTTAAAGCAGAATCCCTGCGTCGACCATGTCTTTAGTTTAAGTCTGAACGATTATTCGCCAGCACGCCAGACATCAGACGGGGAATTCACGCGGCGAGGTGAAGGAGAAAAAAAGGGGCGCCCTCCAGAAAGAGTCGCCCCGATGACTATGATGATGGTTTTAAATCGCCTGGGTGAAGGTCCTTGAGATGACATCCTGCTGCTGTTCGCGGGTCAGGGCGTTAAATCGCACCGCATAACCGGAGACGCGAATCGTCAGGTTCGGGTAATTGTCCGGGTGTTCGATGGCGTCCATCAGCATGTCGCGGTTCATCACGTTGACGTTCAGATGCTGCCCGCCTTCGATGCGCTCCTCATGATGGAAATAGCCGTCGAGCAGCCCAACGAGGTTGGTTTTACGACTGCCCTCTTCCTTACCGAGCGCCGCAGGGACTATCGAGAAGGTGTAGGAAATGCCGTCTTTGGCATAGGTGAACGGCAGTTTCGCCACCGAGGTCAGCGAGGCCACCGCGCCTTTGCGGTCGCGGCCGTGCATAGGGTTCGCACCCGGCGCAAACGGCGTGCCGCCCCGGCGTCCGTCCGGCGTGTTGCCGGTTTTCTGCCCGTACACCACGTTCGAGGTGATGGTCAGCACCGACTGAGTCGGCACCGCATTGCGGTAGGTCGGCAGCGCGCTAATCTTCTTCATAAAGCGCTCCACCAAATCGCAGGCGATATCGTCCACGCGGTCGTCATTGTTGCCGTACTGCGGGTATTCCCCCTCAATCACAAAGTCCACCGCCAGGCCGTTGTGGTCGCGAACCGGGCTGACTCTCGCGTACTTAATCGCCGACAGCGAATCCGCCGCCACCGACAAGCCGGCGATCCCGCAGGCCATGGTGCGATAAACATCGCGGTCGTGCAGCGCCATCAGCGACGCCTCATAGCTATATTTATCATGCATATAGTGAATGAGATTCAGGGCGCTGATGTACTGCGTCGCCAGCCAGTCCATAAAGTGGTCGAGGCTGCTCATGACGGTGTCGTAATCCAGCACGTCGTCCATCAGCGGGGCGGTTTTCGGCCCAACCTGGATTTTGAGCTTCTCGTCCACGCCACCGTTAATCGCATACAGCAGCGTTTTCGCCAGGTTGGCGCGCGCGCCGAAGAACTGCATCTGCTTGCCGATCACCATCGGGCTGACGCAGCAGGCAATCGCGTAGTCGTCGCTGTCGAAATCGCTGCGCATCAGGTCGTCGTTTTCATACTGCAATGACGAGGTGACGATCGACATCTGCGCGGCGTATTTCTTGAAGGCAATCGGCAGCGCTTCCGACCACAGAATAGTCAGGTTCGGCTCCGGCGCAGGCCCCATGGTGTGTAGGGTGTGCAGGTAGCGGAAGGCGCTTTTGGTCACCAGCGTGCGGCCATCAAGGCCCATACCGCCAATCACTTCGGTGGCCCAGATAGGGTCGCCGGAGAACAGCGTGTCGAACTCCGGCGTGCGCAGGAAACGCACCATCCGAATCTTCATGATGAAGTGATCGACCAGTTCCTGGGCCTCTTTTTCGTTCAGGCGACCGGCCTGCATGTCACGTTCAATATAGATATCGAGGAACGCAGTGGTGCGGCCCAGCGACATCGCGCCGCCATTTTGCGATTTCACCGCCGCCAGATAGGCAAAATAGACCCACTGCACGGCCTCTTGCGCGGTCTGCGCCGGGCGGGAAATGTCATAGCCATATTTGGCGGCCATCTCCTGAATCTGTAGCAGCGCGCGGCGGTGTTCCGACAACTCCTCACGCAGGCGAATGGTGGCTTCGAGATCGTCTCCGCGCTCCATCGCGCCCTGCAAATCCGCAAACTGCAGCTCACGTTCACGCACCAGATACGTAATGCCGTACAGCGCCACGCGACGATAGTCGCCAATAATTCGCCCGCGTCCGTAACCGTCCGGCAAACCGGTCAGCACGCCCGATTTACGGCAGCGCATCATTTCCGGGGAATAGACGTCAAACACGCCCTGGTTATGAGTTTTACGCAGCGACGTGAACTGGTATTCAAACTGCGCATCCATTTCACGACCGTAAGCGTCGAACGAGCTTTTGATCATGTTGATGCCGCCAAACGGATGCAGCGCGCGCTTGAGTGGTTTGTCCGTCTGCAAGCCGACGATTTTTTCCAACGACTGGTCGATGTAGCCCGCATCATGGGCGGTAATGGTGGTCGCAATATTGGTATCAAAATCCACCGGCGCATGGGTGGCGTTTTCCTGGCGAATGCCCGCCATCACCTTTTCCCACAGCGCCGTGGTGGCCGGCGTAGCGTCAGCGAGAAAAGATTCATCGCCTTCATAAGGGGTGTAGTTTTGCTGAATAAAATCACGAACGTTAATACTGTGCTTCCACTCCGCGCCGTTAAATCCCTGCCAGGCATCGGTATACTGCATATCGTTTATGTCGATATTAACCTTCATTTCTGAGCTCTCTGTTATTCAACTTTCTATTTCAGGAAAGTGCGTATTCAGCTGAGAAATTCATTTCCCCTAACTGAATGGCATCGAGTGCAATCATCTTTTCTTCATTGGTCGGAATAACGGCGCAGGCGACCGCCGAATGTGCGCCAGAAATAATCCGCTCTTTGCTTGTTCGCAGGGCATTTTTATCCTCGTCCAGCGTCAGGGAAAATACCTGCAAATGCGCCATCACCAGCTGGCGAATTAACGCGGAGTTCTCGCCGATACCGCCAGTAAAAATAATGCCGTCGAGACGATGCAGTGACGCAGCGTGCCCGGCAATATGACGCGCGATGCGGTGCACAAAGGTCTGAATGGCCAGCCGGGCGTGAGTGTGCCCGTCGTGCCAGGCCTTTTCGAGCGTGCGCATATCCGAGGAAAGCCCGGAGATGCCCAGCAGCCCTGACTCCTTATTCACTACCCGCTCCAGGTCGCTGAAGCTTTGCCCGGTCTGTTCGGCAATCCACGCCATTGCGCCGAAATCGACGTCGCCGCAGCGGGTACCCATCATCAGCCCTTCCAGCGGCGTCATGCCCATTGAGGTATCCACGCTGCGCCCGTTGCGGACCGCGCAAATCGACGCGCCGTTGCCCAGGTGCGCAATCACCAGCCCTGAATCCTCTTCATTCAACCCCAGCAGGGTATGCGCCTGCTGGCTGACGTAGCGATGCGAGGTGCCGTGGAAGCCGTAGCGACGCACGCCCAGTGCTTCAAAATAGTGCCACGGCAGGCCGTACAGATACGCGTGCGGCTCCAGCGTCTGGTGGAAACTGGTGTCAAACACCGCCACCTGTTGCACGCCGGGGAACAAGCGCTGGGCCGCTTCCACACCGCTGAGGTTGGCGTAGTTGTGCAACGGTGCCAACGGCGAGACTTCACGGATTTGGGCGATGACCTCGTCGGTTATCCGCACCGATTCACTGAAAATACTGCCGCCGTGGGCGATACGGTGGCCAATTAAGGCCACGCTGTCGATCAGGGCGCGTTTCTCCAGTTCGCTGGCAATCGCCTGCAACGCACATTCGTAGGTTGGGTAAGCCAGCGTCGCTGGCTCACCTCCGTTCACCGTGAGGGCTGCGCCTTCGTTGTTGATGCCGTCCGCGAGGCCGGTCAGCAAAACATCCTGGCTTTGTACATCCAGCACCGAAAACTTAATCGATGAAGATCCACAGTTAATGACCAGCACTACCGGAAATTCAATCATTTACGACTTCCATCATCCTTTTCAGAACAGCTTATAAACGATATTCAGAATGGTCAGGAAACCAATGGCAGTAACAAAAATGTTGTCCGCCTTCCCTTTGAATTTCGCCAGTGCCGGGACTTTACGAATCGCGTACATCGGCAGCAGGCACAGCAGCGAGGCGATAATCGGCGCGCCCATCGCTTCAATCAAATCGAGGATATTCGGGTTGGCGTACGCCACCACCCAGGTCGAGCCCATGATGAAAATCATGCTCAGGGTGTTCAGCTTGCGGCTGGTGATTTTGGTCTTGTCGCCTTTGTAACCGAACTTGAGGATCAGCCCGTTCAGCCCTTCCAGCGTGCCGAGATAGTGGCCGAAGAAGGATTTGAAGATGGCGACCAGGGCGATAATTGATGCGCCGTATTCCAGCACCGTGGCGAACGTGGTTTTCTGTCCGGTCATCGATGCGAAGTGGTTCGCGAGGTAGGAAAGCACCGGAATGTTCTGCGCTTTGGCTTCTGCCATGTTCGCCGGAGAGAGCGTGAACAGGCAGCTAAAGGCGAAGAACATCACCACGGCGACCATCAGCATGCTGGCGCGACCGATGATTTTCGAGCACTTCTTCTCGGTGTATTCGCGACCAAAATCCCCTTCGTACTCTTCGCGCTTGGAGACCACGAACGACGAGACAATCGGCGAGAAGTTGAAGGAGAACACCATGATGGAAATACCCAGCCACACGGTGACCAGAATGCCATCGTGCCCGGTAAAGGCGATATCGCTGAGGTGTACCTGATCAATGACTGCAGAGTTCCAGTAAGGGATCAACGACAGCGAAATCAGCACCAGGCTGGCGATGAACGGGAAGACCAGGAAGCTCATCACTTTGACCATCAGGTCTTTCCCGAACCAGATGACAAACGCCATCACCAGCAGCAGGCACAGCGCCACCAGGCCACGGTTAAGCGGCACCATCTGTAGCTGGTTTTCCCAGAAGGTCATGAAGGTGTTGGTTATCGTGACCCCGTAAATCCACAGCAGCGGGCAAATCGCAAAGAAGTACAGGAAGGTAATGACCACGCCGCCGGTTTTGCCGAAGTGTTCTTCGACGGTTTCGGTGATATTGCCGGACGGATTGCTCCCCGAAAGGCACAGTCGCGCCAGCGCCCGGTGGCAGTAGAAGGCAATCGGATACGCCAGCACCAGCATCAGTAAAATCGGGATCAGGCCGCCGTAACCGGCGCGGATCGGGAAAAACAGCACCCCTGCTCCGATAGCGGTGCCAAACAGGCCCAGCGTCCAGGTGGTGTCAGATTTGCGCCAGGCCGACGCTTTATCGGCGCTGGTAATAAGGGTTTCTACGTTGCTCATAAAAGTTTCCTTATCAAAAGAAATTAAGCGTCAACTAAACCGGTAATTTGAGACACGCGGGACAGGTCAATATTGCCGCCAGAAATAATGCTGACGGTTTTGCGTCCACGAATATGTTCATCGAGTTTGCCGCTGAGCAGCGCCGCCGAGGCCAGCGCGCCCGCGCCTTCGGTAATCACTTTATTGCGCTGAATGAGCGCCACCATGCTACGGCGAATGTCGTCTTCGCTGACCAGCACAATGTCGTCCACCAGTTCGCGCACGATTTCAAAAGTCAGAATGCCTGGGCGGGAGACGTCGCAGCCATCCGCCAGCGTGGCGCAGGTGCGATGGTTGGTGATTTCCCCGGCGCGGAAAGAGGCCGCCATGCCGTGGACGTTTTCGGACTGCACGCCAATGATGCGGATAGTCGGGTTGATGGATTTGATGGCGGTGGCGATGCCCGCAATCAGGCCGCCGCCGCCGATTGGCACAATCACGTTATCGACGTCGTACAGATCCTGGAGGATTTCCAGGCCGATGGTGCCCTGCCCGGCGATAACCATTTTGTCGTCATACGGCGGGATGAAAATGCGCCCTTCCATTTCGACGATTTCGCTGGCTCGGGCGATGGTGTCGTTAAAGCTGTCCCCGTGCAGCACCACTTCCGCGGAATAATCGGTAGTAGCAGCGACCTTCGATTTCGGCGCGCTGCGCGGCATCACCACTTTGCCGTCAATGCCGAGCATCGCGCAGGAGAGTGACACGCCCTGCGCGTGGTTCCCGGCGGAGCACGCCACGATACCTTTGCGTTTTTCTGCTTCGGTCAACGAACTTAATTTATTAAATGCGCCGCGGATTTTAAACGACCCGGTACGCTGCATATTTTCGAACTTGAGGTATATTTCGCCTTTGCAGCATTCGCTTAAATAATTAGAACGCGGCATTCCGGTTTTATATATTTTACCGGCCAGACGTTTTTGCGCCATTTGAATATCATCAAGGGTGACGGGCAGATCGTATGTAATATGCATTTTATCCTCTTCTCAGGAAGAAAAGTAAAAGGGGGTCAGAGCCTGTCTTCCAGCGCTCCAGAGTCAGTAATAATAAAAATTAAATCAGGCTAATTCGGCGAATTCTTTTCGTTTGCGACAATTATGCAGTGAATATTGTTTTGCCAGTTCGACTAATACTGAGGCAGATTTCTTAATACGATAATTCTTTGACCAGATAGCGGCGTAGCGCGCTACCGGCAGCACGTCTTCGACGGGCAGCGTAATAAACTGGTTTGAACCAAACGGGGCGGTCATGTCGCACGGGATCACGGTCAGGAAATTGGCATTCAGAACCAGGTTGTAGATGGTGACGACGGAGTCGGTTTTAACGATGTTCTCGGTGCTGATGTGGTGTTTTTCGAAGGTGGTGAGCAACTCTTTATAGAATCCCATATCGGTTTGCGGCAGGACCCACTGTTCGTTTTGCAACGCATCCAGAGTGGTCATGCCGGTGCATGTTCGGGATTTGCTGGCCACCAGGACGAATTCGGACTCAAACAGCGGTTCAACGTGCAGATCCTGGAGCTGCATTTCATCGCTAAGCGTGCCGATGGCGAAATCCAGTCGCCCATCGCGCAGCGCCGGGAGGAACGATGCCAGCTGCGCTTCGTACATCGACACCTGCGCCTTCGGGAACACCTCTTTGAATTTCTTCATCATGCTGGAAAGAAAGGTAAAGCCAATCAGCGACGGAAAGCCGAAGGAAACGTCCACCACATGGCTACAGCTCAGGCTGTTAATCTCGCTGACCATGTTTTTCATTTCACGGGTGATGGACTCGGAATAGGAGAGTAAAACCTGTCCGGCACTGGTGAGCGTCACGCCGGTATTTTTCCGGACCATCAGCTCAATGCCAAAATAGGATTCGATGTCATTAATCGTTTTACTGACCGCTGGCTGGGTTAAACCCAGCTGTTTCGCCGCCGAGCCGATAGAGCCACTTCTGATGACTTCCTGAAAAACCACCAGCTGCTGCGTTTTCGGTAAAATGATATTTTCCATCTTATTCACCCTTAATTTCCATTTCGCGGTGAATTCTAGGCAATATAACCCCTTGGGGTATGTGCGATTACTCACAGTTTGCCGGAAACCATTTTTACACAACCAAACAAACCACAAAAAGACGTTATAAATCATAGGCATGATTATTATCGATCTGCATTTCGAGTGATTTTCATCAATAAATAAGAAGGGTATGAATTTATTTTATGGCGATAAAACACGCCGTTCGTGGTTATTTTATCCGGTTGCTTAAGGTTAACTTTCAATCAATTAGCGAGCAGGAAACAATCATTCATTAATCAATTATTTTTGTATTTATCAACATAAGCTATAATGCCGCACATAAATAAAGGTTAAATTCAGACCCAGTTCGCACTATTATGTTAATCACAGCGCCGCAGCAATGTTTTATTATCATCGCCTCAGCCTTTGCTTAACAAGCGATCAGAAATTAGAACATATTTACAACACTGCCGTTTGCCGTAAATACAGGCTAATGTTTTACATAACCTGACATTCACAAGCATAAGAATGAACTCATTTACGCCATGACAGTCTTTTGTGCTCCATGTCGCATATTGAACATGTTGCTACTTTTGGCGCGAACGCAGGTTGCCAGATTATTTTTAAACAACACTCGGATTGTCGCATTAATGACCAGACAGCTAAGATCGGACTTCTCCTTCCTAATATCTCCGCCCTCGCGCGGCTGGAGTCAGTATGTTTGATTCAAAAATGGCGGACCTTCGACAGGGACGATGGAAAAAACGTCTTCCGATGCTGGTCGCAAAAGGCGCACGCAGCGGTAATCCTTATGATTACTACGCAGTGCATTTGGTCGACGTCGACCGCAATCGCTATCAGTTGGTGGGCTATAAGCATCGCGCCGTGACGCTTGCCCGCTGGGATTATGACGAGGGCCGTTATCTCGACGAGCGCCGCATCAGCGTGGCGGAACTCGACGCGATGCAGGCAGAAATTATTCATCACCGCAGCTACGGACCGGTGAGTTTCCCCGGAATTCTGGGCTTCAGCTTCAGTTATCGCACCCGTTTCGCCTACCTCAAAACCTTGTTCAGCCGGGGCAAGGGCAAACTGGTGTCGACGTTTTTCGCTAATAAAGAGCTGAAAAGTCGCGACCGTATCGCCCTGCTTAATCTGCTGGTGAACGAATACATTCAGCAGCGCCCTTCGCGGCTCCACGCTGGCGTGTTGATCGATGAAGTGATTGAGATGCTGTACGGCAAGCTCTGGTACAAGCACATTCGTAATGAAGAGTTCCGCCGCAAGGTGAGACTGCTGCTGAAATCGCTGATCATCACCGGGGATTTGGCGCAGAAAGACGAGCGCTATTACGTGCAGCCGCAGTCCGTCGCGACGATTGTCGAGTTTGAGAAAGAAGAGCGTCGCGTGGAGCAGCAGGACAAAATGCAGCGTAATTTCGTGCGCCTGATGATTGTCATCACCGCCTCCACGGCGCTGATTACCCTTGCGCTGCTCGGGCTGGCGGGCGTGATCGACTTGCATAAAGTCTGGGAAACCCTCAGCAACCTCAATCCGTTCAGCATCCTGATGAAACTGATTTAACACCTGAAAAGGGATGCGGGCTCGCCGCGTCCCTGTGCCTTTTCCTCTTCCCAGGTCTATGCTTACCGCGCTGTCATTCTAATAAAGAGGCAATGTCGTGGATAAAGAATTGATTGATGCGGGATACCGCCTGTACCGCGGTGACAAAATCGACGTCTATTTTAATACCGGAATGTGCCAGCACTCAGGCAACTGCGTGCGGGGCAGCAGCCAGCTGTTTGACCTGAAGCGTAAGCCGTGGATTACGCCGGATAACGTCGACACACAAACAGTCCAACGCGTGATTGATACCTGCCCAAGTGGGGCGTTGAAATATCGTCTGAAAATAGGTCTGGAGGGGTAATGGATATTCTGGAAGATAGCACCCGTTTTTATGTGAACAATGCCGACGGCAAATGCGTGGCGGAGGTGGTTTTTGTGCCCACCGGCGAACACCTGGCAATCATCGAACATACTGATGTGGATGGGAGCCTGAAGGGCCAGGGCGTGGGGAAAAAGCTGGTCGCGAAAGTCGTGGAGCGCATGCGCCGCGAAAACCGCAAAATTATTCCACTGTGCCCGTTCGCCAAACATGAGTTTGATACCACGCCGGAATATGCCGATATTCGCGCATAGTTGCAGGCACCGCATGACCCCGTGAAGAAATAAAGGGGTCAATGCAAATAGCCGAGCGTCGTCACCGCGTGCTGTAAGTGTTCAATAAAACCACTGAGCTTGGGCAGGCGACGCAGATCGTGGCGATAAACCATGTGTACCGGACGCGGGGTGGGCAGCCAGGCATCGAGCACCCGCACCAGCTCGCCGCGTTTGAGCTCATCGCGGAGTAAGATTTCAGGCTGGAGCAACAACCCCGCTCCGGCCAGCGCCGCCATTTTCAGGCCCAGTCCATCGTTACAGGCCAGCACCGGATCGCGCCGCCATGGGCTTTCCGCCTCACTGCCGGGCAGTCGCCATTCGTTACGGGCATTCCACACCATATGTGACAAGCAGCGGTGGGCCGTTAAATCCTGCGGAGATTGCGGCGTGCCGTAGCGCGCGAGATACGCCGGTGAGGCGCAAATCACCATCCGATACAGGCACAGCGGTTTTGCCACCAGATCACCGTCGCGCAAATCACCAATTCGCACCGCAAGATCGAACCCTTCTTCGACCAGATTGACCATTCGGTTACTGAGATCGAGCTCGGCCCGTACCTGCGGGAATTGCTGTAAAAACGTTGCGACGGCAGGTGCCACAATGCAGGCTCCTAAACTTGAAGGGGCGCTGATACGCAGCATCCCGGAAGGGGTCGCGCGCAGGCGCTCTACGGAAGCATCCGCTACCGCGACCTGTTCCAGCACCCGTCGACACTCATTCGCGTAAACGCGTCCGGCATCTGTCAGGCTCTGGCGCCGGGTGGTTCTGTCGAGCAGCCGCGCCCCCAGTCCCGCTTCCAGCTGAGAAATATACTTCCCGACCATTACCGCAGAAATCTCCAGCCGCGCCGCCGCGTCAGTAAAGCTGCCGCATTCGACCACGGTTACGAAGATTTCCATACTGCGAAGCTTATCCATATTCCGAACCACTCGTTAATAATGTTCTAACTCTGCATCCGTTTATCGCACAAACAATGAGGTAAAGAATAGACCTCAAACCAAAACGAGGAGCCTGTTATGAAAATTGTTATCGTGGGTGCGAGCGGCACCGTTGGGCGCGCAGTGGTTGCGGAACTGGACCAAAATGGGCAGCACGAGCTGATTCACGTTGGCCATCGTCAGGGCGATTTATTGGTGGATCTCACCGATGAAGCCAGCGTTGATGCGCTGTTTGCCCGTACCGGTAAAGTGGATGCGATCATCGCCACCACCGGGAATGTTTTTTTCGGCCCGCTGAACGAAATGACGGCGGAAGATTTTACCCTCGGGTTGCAGGATAAGCTGCTCGGTCAGGTTCGCCTGGCGCTAAAGGGCCAGCATTTTCTTAATGATGGCGGGTCCATTACGCTGACGAGCGGGATCATCGCCGATGTGCCTATCGCCCAGGGCGTCAACGCCACGACCGTTAATGCGGCATTAGCAGGCTTTGTGAAAGCCGCTGCCTGTGAACTACCACGAGGGATAAGGATAAACCTGGTGAGCCCGACGCTGTTGACCGAATCGGAAGCGGCCTACGGCCCGTTCTTCCCTGGCTTTGAAAGCGTTCCGGCCGCACGCGTGGCGCTGGCATTTCGTCGGAGTGTGGAAGGGGTGCAAAGCGGACAGGTTTTTAAAGTCGGGTATTAATGGGCCTGAATGCCCGGCGGCGCAAGCTGGCCGGGCCTACAAGAAAATGTTTCTTGTGTAGGCCCGCTCAGCGTAGCGCCGCCGGGATAAGACTTAACTGAATTAAAGTCAGTCGCGCGACTGAACCCAGAACGCGTGGATCAGACCCGGAATATAACCGAGCAGCGTCAGCACGATGTTAAGGATAAACGCCCAGCCAAATCCTTTACCCAGCAAAACGCCCAACGGTGGGATGAGAATGGTAAAAACGATGCGCCAGAAACCCATAAAAACTCCATGCAATTAGTCATAATAAAAAAAGAGAGACATCTCTAAGCGTAGCCATTGTCGCCCGACCTGGCATTTTCGCCCATCGCGTTTACCCTCTTTTACCTTTTTATCCCTGCGTAGGCTAAGGTATAACGACAGACAATAATAAAGGAGAACACAATGTATTCCGTTGGCGATCTGGTACAGCCCAAAATGGGTGGACCAAAAATGAAAATCATCGAAATTCACGGCGACCAGCTTGTGGCGGTTGCGGCAAACGATGAACAGGGGCAAAAATATACCCTAAAAGCGGTAGATGTTGCGCCCTACCATGAAGACGGTGACTTTGGCGTCTGCTAAATAAAAACGGTGAGGGAAACCTCACCATTTTCGTTGTAAACGCTAAAATCTTAAATCAGAAAATCATTAAGCGATTGACCGTTAGCCACGGCCTGAGCGATCGGCTTCGGCATTCTGCCCTGACCGGTCCAGGTTTTTTGCTCACCGTTGAAATCGGTGAAACGGTATTTTGCCGGGCGAGCCGCACGCTTTTTGCTGGTGCCGGTTGGCGCCGCAATGTCACCGACCAGGTCATCCGGGGAGATGCCTTCGGATTTCATAAGCTCAAGCCAGGTATTGATTTTTTCCTGCTTCTCGGCCAAGTTTTCACGCAGGCTTTCTTCTTCGCTACGTTTTTCTTCAGTCACGATCCTGAGTTTTTCCAGCATCTCTTCAAGCACGTCAATGGAGAATTCACGCGTCATGGCGCGAAGGGTACGA
>Ga0209281_1001214_pt1 | contig 17407 bp, 13 predicted proteins | sample MedtruBG_FD_187514 | JGI IMG/M metagenome (GOLD analysis project Ga0209281, IMG submission 187514) | Root nodule microbial communities of legume samples collected from California, USA - Medicago truncatula BG (SPAdes) (version 2) | ecosystem: Host-associated > Plants > Roots > Nodule | place... | reverse complement strand
GGCTTATGTCCTCATCGAACTGCCGGCCGGTATGTGTGCGACACACGCACGCCTTATTCAGGGGCAGACCATTTTCTGCGCAGCTCCGGATGGTCCGCCTGCATAAGGGCGGAACATCCGATCACCGGTTCCGCCTCGCCGGTTATGCGGACCGGTGTAGCCGACGCGGAACGGGCTGATTTTATGCTCAGGCATCAAGAGTGGGGACGGCAGTGCGCCGTCTTTTCGGTAACTGTCTGATTTCCAATGGTCTCGTGAGATCGGGCTTCCCCGCCTGTGGTGATATTGCGGGAGTGAACGGATGCCCAATAGATCATTCATGACCTATTCAGGCGGATGCTGGAACAATTGGGGCCAGTCGACATTTTATGGCGATAAAAACTCGATACGGAACAATGTCCGTTTCGATAATTTCCTCAGGAGGAAGCCCGTGAAAAAGTTCCTGATGAGTGCTGCGGCTTTCTGCACGCTCCTGGTGGCGCCCGCGATCGCCGAGGCGGCGGTGCGCGGTTACGCCACCGCAAACGTCAACATGCGGTCCGGCCCCAGTACCGGTTATCCGGCGGTTACAGTCATTCCTTACGGCGCGCCCGTGACGATCAACGGCTGCATGAGTTCGGTCAACTGGTGCGACGTCTCCTTTGCCGGCGGGCGCGGCTGGGTGTCCGGCAATTACGTGCAGACATCCTATCGTTCGAACCGCGTTTATGTGGCGCCGGATTACTACGGCGGTCTCGGCATCCCGTCGGTCACGTTCGACGTGGACAATTATTGGGGCACCTATTACCGCGACCGCAATTTCTATCGGGATCGTGATCGCTGGCGGGATTACAACTGGCGTGCGCAGCGTCCACTTCCGCCCCCGCCGCGCTGGGATGATGGTCGCCGTCCGTCTCCGGGCTGGGATCGCGACCGTGATCGCGATCGGTGGGACCAATCCCGTGATCGGGATCGCTGGGATCAGTCCCGTGATCGCGACCGGTGGGAACGTGACCGAAATCGTGACAGAGATCAGGCCCGTGACAGGGACCGTGACCGGCCGCGCTTTGACGGCAACGATCGGCGCCCGCCTCCCGGTTGGGATCGCGACCGCGAGAGAGAGCGTGATCGTGACAGGGACAGGGATCGTGCCCGTGAAAGAGAACGGGATCAGGCCCGGGATCGGGATCAGGCGCGCGAGCGGAACAGAGATCGCGATCGTGATCGCGAAAGAGCCCGCGAGCGAGACCGTGAACGCCCGCAGCGCGAGGAACAGCAGCGTCCGCAGCGTAACCAGAACTGCGTCGTCGGGCCAAATTGCAACTGACGATTTCGAACAGATCGACGACAGATCGGCAGGGGGTCGCGCAAGCGGCCCCTTGTTCTTATCGACTGCCATTTGCTTATGATGACCGCTTCTTCAGTTTTATGACAGGCGTACTGTTTGCCCATGATCCGGCCATTGCGTGTGCCCCCCCTTTTCGCTAAGAGACCCCAACTCGATATTCAGGCAGCCGCCGGGATATCCAGCGTTAGCAAATAGGCGCCCCGGCGTGGCCGAGGGCGAGTTGGTGGTTTTCGTCGTATGGCTCGCATCGTCATGAAGTTCGGCGGCACGTCCGTCGCCAATCTCGAACGCATTCACAATGTCGCACGCCATGTGAAACGTGAAGTCGATGCAGGGCACGAAGTGGCCGTCGTCGTCTCCGCCATGTCCGGCAAGACCAACGAACTGGTTGGCTGGGTTCAGGACATGCCGAAAGTGGCAGGCGCCAATTCACCGTTCTACGACGCGCGCGAATATGATGCGGTCGTTGCTTCCGGCGAGCAGGTGACATCCGGTATCCTGGCGATCGCGCTGCAGTCGATGGGCGTCAATGCCCGTTCCTGGCAGGGCTGGCAGATCCCGATCCGCACCGACAACGCACACGGTGCTGCACGCATCATGGAGATTGACGGTTCCGACATCATCAAGCGGATGGGCGAGGGTCAGGTGGCTGTTGTTGCCGGTTTCCAGGGGATAGGCCCTGACAACCGGATCGCGACGCTCGGCCGTGGCGGCTCCGACACGTCCGCCGTGGCGATTGCTGCTGCCGTCAAGGCCGATCGCTGCGACATCTATACGGACGTCGATGGCGTCTACACGACCGATCCGCGCATTGTGCCCAAGGCTCGCCGGATGAAGAAGGTGTCGTTCGAGGAAATGCTCGAAATGGCGTCTCTCGGCTCCAAGGTGCTGCAGGTGCGCTCGGTCGAGCTTGCCATGGTCCACAAGGTCCGCACCTTTGTGCGCTCCAGCTTTGAAGATCCCGATGCACCGGGCATGGGAGACTTCTTGAACCCGCCCGGTACTTTGATTTGCGACGAGGAAGAAATCGTGGAACAGGAAGTCGTCACCGGCATCGCTTATGCCAAGGATGAAGCGCAGATTTCGTTGCGTCGTCTGTCCGACCGTCCGGGCGTATCGGCTGCGATCTTCGGGCCGCTCGCGGAAGCCCATATCAATGTCGACATGATCGTCCAGAACATTTCCGAGGACGGTTCCAAGACCGACATGACCTTCACCGTGCCTTCGGGCGACGTGCAGAAGGCGATGAGCGTTCTGGAAGCCAACAAGGAAAAGATCGGCTTCGATGTCGTGCAGACCGAATCAGGTCTCGCAAAGGTATCGGTCATCGGTATCGGCATGCGCAGCCACGCCGGCGTCGCGGCGCAGGCTTTCCGGGCACTTGCCGAAAAATCGATCAACATCAAGGCGATCACGACCTCGGAAATCAAGATTTCCATTCTTATCGACGGTGCATATTCGGAACTTGCGGTTCGGACTTTGCATTCCTCCTACGGTCTCGATAAAAGCGAATAATGTCTAATCCGGCATGATGCTCCTTTCGGTGCGTCGTCGCCGGGTCGGCGATGGTTGGGCTGTAAGGGGAGCATTATGCCGATTAGAGACCTGTCGGCCGGTCCGCGCGTTTTGTTGAAGCGCCTGCGCGAACTGATGGCCGAACCGCTGGATCCGCAGGAACGCCTTGATCGGATCGTCAGCCAGATTGCCAGCAACATGGTGGCCGAGGTTTGCTCGGCCTATGTCCTGCGCTCTGACGGTGTTCTGGAGCTTTACGCGACCGAAGGCCTGAACAAAGAAGCTGTCCACCTTTCGCAGCTGCAGATGGGACAGGGTCTCGTCGGTACGATTGCCGCATCCGCCCAGCCGTTAAACCTTTCCGATGCCCAGGCGCATCCGGCCTTCCGCTACCTGCCGGAAACCGGCGAAGAGATCTACCATTCCTTCCTCGGCGTGCCGATCCTGAGGGCCGGGCGCACGCTCGGCGTTCTGGTCGTGCAGAACAAGGCGAGTCGCAACTACCGCGAGGACGAGGTCGAGGCGCTCGAGACCACCGCGATGGTGATCGCCGAGATGATCGCCACCGGCGACCTCAAGAAGATCACCGCGCCGGGGCTGGAGCTCGATCTTACCCGCGCGGTGACGATCCAGGGCAATGGTTACAACGAAGGTATCGGGCTCGGACATGTGGTGCTGCACGAGCACCGCATCGTCGTGACCAATCTTCTGAACGAGGATTCCGAAAAGGAAATCATCCGGCTTGCGGAAGCGCTCGGCTCGCTGCGCATATCGATCGACGACATGCTGTCGCGCCGCGACGTGGCGCAGGAAGGCGAGCACCGCGAAGTGCTCGAGACCTACCGCATGTTTGCCCATGACCAGGGCTGGGTGCGCCGCATGGAAGAGGCGATCCATAACGGTCTGACCGCGGAAGCTGCCGTCGAGAAGGTGCAGAGCGATACCAAGGCGCGGATGATGCGCATGACGGATTCGTATCTGCGCGAACGGATGCATGATTTCGACGATCTGGCCAACCGGCTGTTGCGCCAGCTGACCGGATATTCCGGGCGAAGCATGGACGAGCTTCCGTCCGATTCCATCGTGCTTGCGCGCGCCATGGGTGCGGCAGAACTGCTGGATTATCCGCGCGCCAATCTGCGTGGTCTGGTGCTGGAAGATGGTGCTGTGACGAGCCACGTGGTGATCGTTGCGCGCGCCATGGGCATTCCGGTCGTCGGTCAGGCGACGGGTCTCGTGGCGCTTGCCGAAAACGGCGATGCGATCATCATCGATGGGGACGATGGGCAGGTGCATGTGCGGCCGATGCCGGACCTGCAGAACGCCTATGAGGAAAAGGTTCGCCTGCGCGCCAAGCGGCAGGAGCAGTTCCGGGCGCTCAGGTCCGTCGAACCGCTGACGCGCGACGGGCGGCATATCAGCCTCAATATGAATGCGGGCCTGCTGGTGGATCTGCCGCAGCTTTCGGAATCCGGCGCGCAGGGCATCGGGCTTTTCCGTACCGAGCTGCAGTTCATGATCGCCTCGACCATGCCGAAGCTGGAGGAGCAGGAAGCCTTTTATCGCAGTGTGATCAAGCAGGCGGCGGGGCGTCCGGTGACTTTCCGAACGCTTGATATCGGCGGCGACAAGGTGGTTTCCTATTTCCGCGCCCAGGAAGAGGAAAACCCGGCGCTGGGATGGCGGGCGATCCGGCTTGCACTCGACCGGCCCGGTCTTCTGCGCACCCAACTCCGCGCGCTTCTGAAGGCTTCTGCCGGTGCCGAACTGCGGATGATGATCCCGATGGTGACCGAGGTTTCGGAAATCCGTGCGGTGCGCGACCTGTTGCAGAAGGAAGTGCAGTATCTCTCCAAATTCGGCCACACGCTGCCGCGCAAGCTGCAGTTCGGTGCGATGCTGGAAGTGCCGGCGCTGATGTGGCAGCTCGACGAGCTTATGGCGGAAGTTGATTTCGTCTCCGTCGGGTCGAACGATCTCTTCCAGTTCTCGATGGCGGCCGACCGCGGCAATGCGCGAGTTTCTGAACGCTTCGACATTCTCGGCAAACCGTTTCTCAGGATGCTGCGCGATATTGCGCGGGCCGGCGAGCGCAACCGGACGCTGGTGACGCTTTGCGGCGAAATGGCCGGCAAGCCGCTTTCCGCCATGGCGCTTATCGGCGTCGGTTTCCGCTCCGTGTCGATGGCGGCGACCTCGATCGGTCCGGTCAAGGCGATGCTGCTTGGTCTCGATGCGGGCCAGCTCGAGGCGGAAATGAATGCGGCGCTGGACGACATCCGCTCGCAGGAGCCGATCCGGGAACTGCTGTTGAAGTTCGCGGAAGCGAATAACATTCCGCTGTAGGCCTTGAATGGGGGGCATTGGTCGAGCTATGTGCTCACCGTCATCCTCGGGCTTGTCCCGAGGATCTGCTGACCTCTCTGCGTGGATAGATCCTCGGGACAAGCCCGAGGATGACGAGCGGCATATCTGGAGTTCTTTAATTGGCTAAGCTTCCTGTCGAAAAGATGCGCGAGCTGGAACGCCGTTTTGGCGAGATCGAGGCGCGTATGTCGGAAGGTCCGGCTGCCGATGTCTATGTGAAGCTGGCTTCGGAATATTCCGAACTGCAGCCCGTTGTCGCCAAGATCCGTGAATATGAGAAGACCATCGCCGAGATCGCCGATCTGAGGGCGATGCTTTCCGACAAGGGCACCGACCGCGAGATGCGGGAACTGGCCGAGATGGAGCTTCCGGACGCGGAGGAGCGTATCGAGGCGCTGGAAAAGGATATGCAGATCCTGCTCCTGCCGAAGGACGCGGCCGACGAGAAGAGTGCTATTCTGGAAATTCGCGCCGGTACGGGTGGCAACGAGGCGGCACTTTTTGCCGGCGATCTGTTCCGCATGTACGAGCGTTACGCCAGCGCGCATGGCTGGAAGGTGGAAGTGCTTTCGGCCAGTGAAGGCGAGGCGGGCGGTTATCGCGAAATCATCGCGACCGTGACCGGACGCGGCGTGTTTTCCAAGCTGAAATTCGAAAGCGGCGTGCACCGGGTGCAGCGCGTGCCGGATACCGAAACGCAGGGGCGTATTCACACGTCTGCGGCAACGGTTGCGGTCCTTCCCGAGGCAGAAGAGGTCGACGTGGAAATCCGTCCGGAGGACATCCGCATCGATACGATGCGTGCATCGGGCGCCGGCGGGCAGCACGTCAACACGACGGATAGTGCTGTGCGTATCACCCACCTGCCGACCGGGATCATCGTTGTGAGCGCGGAAAAATCGCAGCATCAGAACCGCGCCAAGGCGATGCAGGTCCTGCGCTCGCGTCTCTATGACATGGAACGGCAGAGAGTGGACAGCGAACGCTCTGCAGACCGCAAGAGCCAGGTCGGTTCCGGCGACCGGTCGGAACGCATCCGCACCTATAATTTCCCGCAGGGGCGTGTCACCGACCACCGCATCAACCTGACGCTCTACAAGCTTGACCGGATGATGATGGGTGAAATCGACGAAGTGGTCGATGCGCTGATCGCCGATTATCAGGCGGGGCAGCTGGCGTCGCTTGGCGAGCAGCAGGGGTGACCAAGGGGATGTCGGGCCGATGACCACACTGGGCAAAGCCGTCGCCGATGCGAGAGCCCGGTTTTCGGCAGCCGGTTTTGCCGATGCGGCGATCGAGGCGCGCATCCTGATCGGCGGCCTCCTGGAGCTTTCCTCGACTGAGGTCTTCGTTGGTGACGATCGCGAGATCGATGCCGCTTCGGTTGCGAAAATAGAAGATGCCGTTGCCCGCCGCTTGAAACGAGAGCCAGTGCACCGCATATTAGGTAAACGAGAATTTCATGGCCTGGATTTGCTTCTTTCGAAGGAAACCCTGGAACCAAGACCGGATACGGAAGTTCTGGTTGATAGTATTCTCGATGAGGCCCGGCAGTTTGCGGGCGACAGAAGCATCCGCATTCTCGATATAGGAACAGGCACGGGGGCGATCATTCTGGCATTGCTGGATGGTCTACCGTCAGCCACCGGGATCGGGAGTGATATTTCCGCCGATGCGTTGAAGACGGCGGCGGAAAATGCACGGCGGCTAGGCCTTGATCAGCGGTTTCAGGCGGTTGAAAGCCACTGGTTTGACAAGATTGACGGGTGTTTCGACATAATCGTGTCAAATCCGCCCTATATACGTAGCGATGTCATTCCCGACCTGGATCCTGAGGTCCGCAACTTCGATCCAATGGCAGCATTGGACGGCGGGGCTGATGGATTAACCGCCTACCGCGAGATTGCAGACCGGGCCGGGGAGTTTCTCGCGGCTGATGGTTGCGTCGCTTTAGAGATCGGTTTTGATCAGAAACATGCGGTGACCGAGCTATTCGAAGCAGAGGGTTTCAATCTGTTGCTGGCACGTAAAGACTACGGCGAGAATGATCGCGTGTTGATATTTGCCAAGTCTGTGGTTGATGTTGCGAAGCAAAAGAAAAAGCTTGGAATTCCAAAGGAAGCGGGATAGTTTGCGCCTACGCATCGGGGCAGCTGGGAATGAACAGCGATTCGTTCGGGTTACGGGTCAATCCTTAATTGTGCTTTTTTCGAAGAGCCGGCGAGGTTGAGCACTCTCGATGCGTGAATCAGGTAATTTGACTTTGAAAGCGGCAGGCCGCGTTGGTCGACCTGTACGTAACACGCGAAGTCTTGTACCGGCTTTGACCGGCGAGCCGCGTGGCCCCTTATCAGCGAAGACAGAGAGTTGGTGAACGATAAATGAGGCCAGGACAGCAGAACAAGCGTGGTCGAGGGCGTGGTAACAACAATAACGGCGGCGGCGGTGGTGGTAATAACAATTTCCAGCGCAAGGGCGGCAATCCGCTCAGCCGCACTTATGACAGTTCCGGGCCGGATGTAAAAATCCGCGGTACTGCCCAGCATATAGCAGAAAAATATGCGACTCTTGCCCGCGATGCGCAAAGCTCCGGCGATCGTGTTATTGCAGAAAACTATTTGCAGCACGCAGAGCATTACAACCGCATAATCGCAGCTGCGCAGGCCCAGATGCAGGATCGCTTCCAGCATCAGGATCGCGGCGAATTCCAGGATCGCGACGGCAATATTGTCGACCAGGACGATCTCGACGGCGACGGCGACGATCTGGGTTATGCTCCGCAGCCGATGATCGAAGAGCAGCAACCGCAGCAACCGCAGCAACGTCGTGAGCAGAATGCCCAGCAGGGCAGTGGTAGCCAGGACCAGCAGCCGCGCGAAAACCGCCGTGACCGTAACGATCGCCGTGATCGTCGCCAGGATCGCCCGGAACGTGGCGAGCGCGCAGAGCGTGGCGAACGTTCGGCCGAACCGCGGGCTGTCGAGCCGAAAGCTCCGGTCGCACCGCAGGTGGCGGAAGCTGCCGAGATTTCGGCACCCGTTGTCGAAGACGGTTCCGGTCCGCAGCCCGTGATCGACGGTACCCCGGCTGAAGTTGCTGTCGAGGAAGAAGCGCAGGCAGAGGCTGCTCCGCGCCGCCGCCGTGCTGCCAGCACGCGTCCCCGCCGCCAGCCTCGCAAGAGTGCTGAAGCTGCAGAGGGCGATGATACCGCGCCTGAAATGGCGGATGTGGCCGGCGAATAAGCCTGATCCCGTGAAACAAGATGGAAAAATCCGGCCTTTGGCCGGATTTTTTCGTTTTAGGTAAAAATCCGCTCTTTGGTGGGGTAAAGCCGCATCGAAACGATTGAATGGCAAGTTTTGCGCCGATAGGGTGCGATCGTTCCCGACCTTTTATATATATCCTGATTTTTCAAACGATTATAATGTCTTACCGCACTGCGGAAATTCGTTGCGTTGTCGCAAAATTCCGCTCTAGATAGATTTTCAGACGGCATAGAGCCGCGATTTTTCCAAAAAATCCGCAGGGAGCGATTTCATGACGACATTCGAAACCTACCTTGAAACCCGCAACGGCACGGTGCTGGACGACGATCTCGTCGTTGTTCTCCGCAACATCGCCGAGGCGACACGGGAGATTTCGGACAAGCTCAGAACATCGTCCCTGGACGGCCTGACGGGTGCCACGGAAATCACCAATGTGCAGGGCGAGGCGCAAAAGCCGCTCGACATCCTGTCCAACGAGATCATGCTGGAGGCCTGCCGCAAGTCACCTTCGGTTTCCTTCGCAGTATCGGAAGAACTGGATAGCGAAGTCGCGATTCACGGCGATGGCAAATATGCGGTGATCTTCGATCCGCTCGACGGTTCCTCCAATCTCGACGTGAACGTCACCGTCGGCACGATCTTTTCAGTGATCAGAGCTTCCACTTCCGGCGAGATCCTGAAAAACGGCCGTGGCCAGCTGATCGCGGGTTATGCTGCCTACGGGCCGCAGACGACTCTCGTATTGACCATTGGTAAAGGCGTGCAGATCTTCACGCTGAGTGCTGACGGCATTTATCTGATGACCAGCGCCGATGCGAAAATCGTGCCGGAGGCCAAGGAGTTTGCAATCAATGCGGCACGCCGGTCATCCTGGGATGACGCTGTCGCATCCTATATTGAAGATGCAATCGACACAGGCCACAACATGCGCTGGGTCGGTTCCATGGTTGCCGACACGCACCGCATCTTCAATCGCGGCGGCGTATTTCTCTATCCGGCCGATCGTAACAAGCCGGCCTCCGGTGGTCGGCTGCGGCTGCTTTATGAAGCTAACCCTATTGGTCTTCTGGTCGAAGCTGCCGGCGGTGCCGCAATCATCGGAACAAGCACGATCCTCGATATCGAACCCACCTCGCTTCATCAGCGTGTGCCGGTGATTTTCGGATCAAAGAACGAAGTCGACAAAATCAGCGCCGCCTACAGGGAACGTGTTCTGGACGCCGCTGCGGCAGAATGACCGTGCCTTGAGCGCTTGACCTTTGGAAGGCCGGGATATCCGTTGATATCCCGGCCTTTGATTTGCAGGCTGCGAATTATTGGTACTTATTAGTACTCAAAATTAACGGATGGCTGCGATAGTTGCCCCGGTTCAACTCGGGGATTCATCATGATCAGTTCCGTAACAAGTTCGACGACCTCTACGCTTCTGTCTTCATCATCGACCAGCAGCAGTACTGCCGCAATCGAAAAACAGATAACCGCGAAGGAAGCTGAACTCGAAGAAGCGAAGGACGCGGAGGAGAAGGCTGACATTCAGGCGGAGATCGATGCGCTTGAACAGCAGCTGCAGGCCGCGCAGCAATCCAGCAGTTCATCAGAAAAGCCTTCCGCCGAAAGTAGCCGCTCAGCTGAAAAGTTTTCGGGCGAGAGCAACAGGATCGGGACCGGAAATTTCGACGAGACAACAGAGTTCGGAGAGCGCGTTCTCTACGTCTGAGATCTGATTGCTTTTGCATTGCAGGATCAAGTCGACCTCGTTGCACAATCAGATTTTGTTGTATTACGAGGTCGACGGGATCTCCGCGACTTTCGGTATGCGGGGTGGCGGGGAAAAATCCGCGTCTTCCGGAGCAAGTGGCAATTCTTAAGGCTCGCTTGCCATGCCGTAGCTTTGGGTTTTTACACATGCCTCCATCGAGAAGCCGACGAAAGCTTTCGGGAGAGATGTTTCAGGGGCTGTTCGACAGTTTTTCTTCGATTACGTCTACTCGAATCGATGCTTTGATGATTATTGTCTCAAGATCATCTTTGAGATCGAATAAATGTTTTGCGCGATCAAGTATCTTATCGTCTGGCCAATCTCGATAACCAACAAAACAACAGACTGGGCGCCGGCAGTATTCTTGCGCAAAAGGCGCCTGATCAGCGGTGAATATGCCGCCGGGTGCCTGATGATGCGCTTTGTCAGCGGCAAGCCTATCTATCGTGCAATGACTGCAGAAGAAGAACAGGACTTCAGGGAAGAGACATCCATCTGAACTCTGATCTCATGATCGCGTTCTGCAGGCGCTGATGGGATGATTGCGATGGTAAGTCGCGATGCTCGGGGGCTCAAGCCCAGGCCGACTTGGCTGCCGGCCCGGGTGAAAATCAAAACAGGGTGCGAGCGCTCTCGCATTCGTCGCGGGCTTCATCGAACTCATCGACATGAGCTGCGGCCAGTGCCTGGAAATCGGGATCGGTAATGTCCGCTATGGCCTGCGGCATGCCGTGATCCATGATCAGCGTTTTGAATATTCCGATAAGCTGGGTGTTCTTGTCTTCCGACATGGGATTTACCTCTGATGATAATACGAAGCTCACCCCCGAAAGCCTCGATAACGAGATAGGTGTGCGCCACCTGCGACAAAATGGCCAGTCACGAGTTTCTGATCCATAGATCACGGCGGGGTGATCGGAGACGGGCCGGCGGGCGGCGATCCGGCCTGTTTCGACAAGCGCTAAAAGCTTCAACATGCTCCTTTAAAAGCGGGAAAATTGCTCCCATATCTTGGCTGAAGCCGGACGCTGCGAGATAGCATCGAGCCGGCAGGGCCTGCCTCGACGAGGGGGCTCAATCTCAATCATCGGCCTGTGCCTTCTGAAAGGGCAGGGCGATTTCAGGAGGTACGGTATGAATATCGAAAAATATTCCGAACGGGTGCGCGGTTTTCTGCAATCGGCCCAGACGCAGGCTTTGTCGGATGGCCATCAGCAATTTGCGCCCGAACATGTTCTGAAAGTGCTGCTCGACGACGACCAGGGCATGGCTTCGTCGCTGATCGAGCGTGCTGGCGGCAATGCCAAGGAAGCGCGGATCGCCAATGATGCCGCACTTGCCAAACTGCCCAAGGTTTCGGGTGGCAATGGCGAGATCTATCTTTCGCAGCCGCTCGCCAAAGTGTTTTCCACTGCCGAAGATGCCGCCAAGAAGGCGGGTGACAGCTTTGTCACCGTCGAACGGCTGTTGCTTGCGCTTCTGATCGAAAGCTCTGCTTCGACCTCGGCCAGCCTGAAGAAGGCGGGACTGACGGCGCAGGGTCTCAATCAGGTGATCAACGACCTGCGCAAGGGGCGCACTGCCGACAGCGCCAACGCCGAACAGGGTTTCGACGCATTGAAGAAATATGCGCGCGACCTGACCGCTGATGCGCGCGACGGCAAGCTCGATCCGGTGATCGGTCGTGACGACGAAATCCGCCGCACGATCCAGGTTCTTTCACGCCGCACCAAGAACAATCCCGTGCTGATCGGTGAACCGGGCGTCGGCAAGACGGCGATCGCCGAAGGCCTGGCTCTGCGTATCGTCAATGGCGACGTGCCCGAAAGCCTGAAGGACAAGCAGTTGATGGCGCTCGATATGGGCGCCCTGATTGCCGGTGCGAAATATCGCGGCGAATTCGAAGAGCGGCTGAAGAGCGTGCTCAACGAAGTGCAGGCCGAAAACGGCAATATCATCCTGTTCATCGACGAGATGCATACGCTGGTCGGCGCGGGCAAATCCGATGGCGCGATGGATGCATCGAACCTGTTGAAGCCGGCGCTTGCGCGCGGTGAGCTTCACTGCGTCGGTGCGACCACGCTCGATGAATACCGCAAGCATGTGGAGAAGGATCCCGCTCTTGCCCGTCGTTTCCAGCCGGTGATGGTGGACGAGCCGACGGTCGAGGACACGATCTCGATCCTGCGCGGCTTGAAGGAGAAGTACGAGCAGCATCACAAGGTGCGGATCTCGGACTCGGCGCTTGTCGCCGCTGCAACGCTGTCGAACCGCTACATTACCGACCGGTTTCTGCCTGACAAGGCAATCGACCTGATGGACGAGGCCGCTTCGCGGCTGCGCATGCAGGTGGACAGCAAGCCGGAAGAGCTGGACGAACTCGATCGCCGCATCATGCAGCTGAAGATCGAGCGGGAAGCCTTGAAGCGGGAAACCGATTCAGCTTCCGCCGATCGGTTGCAGCGGCTTGAGAGCGAAGTCACCTCTCTGGAAGAGGAGGCCGATGCTCTGACGGCCCGCTGGCAGGCGGAAAAGCAGAAGCTTGGACTTGCCGCAGACCTGAAAAGGCAGCTTGACGAGGCTCGCAACGAACTGGCGACCGCCCAGCGCAAGGGTGAATTCCAGCGCGCCGGCGAATTGACCTATGGCGTCATTCCGGATCTCGAAAAGCGTCTGGTGGAAGCCGAGGCACAGGACAGTTCCGCCAATACGATGGTGCAGGAAGTCGTCAATCCCGACGCGATCGCGCATGTGGTTTCCCGCTGGACCGGCATCCCGGTCGACAAGATGCTGGAAGGCGAGCGCGACAAGCTTTTGCGGATGGAAGACGAGCTGGCAAAGTCGGTCGTCGGCCAGGGCGATGCGGTTCAGGCCGTGTCGCGTGCCGTTCGCCGTTCGCGCGCCGGGCTGCAGGATCCGAACCGGCCGATCGGCTCGTTCATCTTCCTCGGTCCGACCGGGGTGGGCAAGACGGAGCTGACCAAGTCTCTGGCCCGCTTCCTGTTCGACGACGAGACGGCGATGGTGCGCCTCGACATGTCGGAATACATGGAGAAGCATTCGGTCGCCCGGCTGATCGGTGCGCCTCCGGGCTATGTCGGTTACGAAGAGGGTGGCGCGCTGACCGAAGCGGTCAGGCGCAAGCCCTACCAGATCGTGCTGTTCGATGAGATCGAGAAGGCGCATCCGGACGTGTTCAACGTTCTTCTGCAGGTGCTCGATGACGGGCGTCTGACGGACGGGCAGGGACGTACGGTCGACTTCAAGAACACGATGATCATCATGACCTCCAATCTGGGGGCCGAATATCTGACTGCGCTCCGCGAGGACGAGGATTCGGAAAGCGTGCGCGAGCAGGTGATGAGCGTCGTGCGTGCATCGTTCCGGCCGGAATTCCTGAACCGCGTCGACGAGATCATTCTCTTCCACCGCCTGAAGCGGAACGAGATGGGTGCGATCGTCGATATCCAGCTGCAGCGCCTCCTGAAGCTTCTGGCCGATCGCAAGATCGAGCTGGAACTGGATGGCGACGCCCGCGAATGGCTGGCCGACAAGGGCTACGATCCGGTCTATGGCGCACGTCCGTTGAAGCGGGTGATCCAGAAATTCGTCCAGGATCCGCTCGCCGAACAGATCCTCGGCGGTCATATCCCGGACGGCTCGACCGTCAAGGTGACCTCCGGTTCCGACCGGCTGCTGTTCCGCATCAAGGGCAGCATGAGCGAAGCGGCGTAACTAGCGAAGATCAACAGGGCCGCCCCTCGGGGCGGCCTTTTTCATGAGAGCTTGGCGGTGGGGGCATGACAGGTTCGGGTCGACACGCGGATTTCAACTTTCATGGCCGGGTGAAACCGGGTGATCGGATACGCTTCGTCTCACCGGCAAGCATGCCGGATCGCCAGCGGGCTTTCGCGCGGGCGCGAGCCCTGTCCGATCTCGGTTTTAAAGTCGATTTTGGCGAACACGCCTTTGCGAAACACGGTCCGTTCGCTGGTACCGACGAACAGCGTCTCGGCGATCTCAATGCCGCCCTGCGTGATCCTGACATTCGGGCGATTTTTGCGACACGTGGCGGCAAGGGATCATACCGGATCGCGGATCAACTGGATTTCGGCGCGGCGCGGCGCGATCCCAAACCGCTTGTCGGCTTCAGCGATATCACCGCTTTGCATCTATCCCTGTTTCGACACTGCCGAATCACCAGTATTCACGGCAGTCTTTTTGAAGATACCGCCGGCTGCCCGGATACGGAAAATCGCGATATCCTGCGGCGGATATTATCGGGACCGGGAAAGCTGGCCTATGGCTCCCGTTCAGATGAGGCGACTTCAGCGCTTTCGACTGGCGGCACGGCCGAGGGGCTGCTGATCGGCGGAAATCTCGACATGATCGTAACCACGGCCGGGTGGGCGCTGCCTGATCTTGCGGGCGCGCTGTTGCTGATCGAGGCGGTCGATTGCCAGCCGGGCGGGATCGACCGTGCCATGACGCTGTTGCGCAAGGCGGGCCATCTCCGCGACGTGGCCGGTATCGTGGTCGGACAGTTCACCACGGCTGAACCACATCAATCGCCACGGATCATCGATATTCTCGGCGACAACCTTACAAAATTGGGCGTGCCGGTTATCGGCGGGCTGCCCTTCGGGCATGGCGCGCGGCCGCTCAGCGTGCCGATCGGCAGCATGGCGAGTTTCGATACAGCGTCAGGAACACTGGTTGTTTCGCACTGAAAACGATCAGCGGCTTGCGACTTGGTCGGATCCTTGCGTGTTCAGCAGGGTATCGATGCGTTTGCGCTCATCCTCGAAACGGGCCAGCGCCTTGCCTTCCAGCGATTTGCCGCCGGGAAGGCGTACTTTCATCGCATCCACCTTGGTACCGTTGACGATCAGCTCGTAATGGAGATGGGCGCCGGTGGACTGGCCGGTAGAGCCGACATAACCGATGACCTGGCCCTGGGTGACCTTGGCGCCCTCGCGCACACCGCGGGCAATTGCGCTCTGGTGGTTATAGGAGGAGACATAACCGTTTGCGTGGCGGATCAGCGTCTGGTTGCCGTAACCGCCACTATCCCAGCCTGCCTTTTCGACGACACCGTTGCCGGTGGCGATGATCGGGGTTCCGCGGGGGGCTGCCCAGTCAGTGCCGGTATGCATGAGCGCGCGACCGAGGATCGGGTGGCTGCGCATGCCGAAACCGGATGTCATGCGGGCGTTCGGAACGGGGCTGCGCAACAGGAACTGCCTTATGCTGCGACCGTCCTGGTCGAAATAGTCGACCGAATTGTCCTCGTCGGCATTCTGGAACCGGTAGAAGCGCGTGTCGGTATCGCCGAAATGGGCGTTGACATAGAGGAGCTCGGAGTCCTTGGAGGCCTGTCCCTTTTTGTCTGCAACCGAGAAAAACGCCTCGATCTTGTCGGTCGAACGCAGCTGCGCCTGAAGATCGACATTGCTGGCAAGCAGTTTTACCAGGAGCGCCGTCATGTCGGTGCTCATGCCATAGGAAAGAGCCGCACGATAAATGCCGTCATAGACGCTTGGCAGGTCGCGACCCGCCATGATCTGGGGCGGCTGGTCGCTGAAGGCGGATGCAACCGCATCGAGCATTGCCGGCTCTTCGGCATCGACAAAGCGGCTATGGTCATCGAGTCCGATGGTGACGCGGTGCTGTCCGCGCTGATAGAGGCTAGCCCTGACGACCATGACCATCTGGCCTTCCTGGATCACGCCGATGCGGATGACATCGCCGGGGGAAACCTTGTCACTGCCCAGGCGCGCCTGAAGATATCCGGAGAGTTCCTTTGCCTTGCCTTCCGGATAACCGACCTGGGTCATCGCTTCTGCGATCGACATCGGCCGGCGCACGGGAATGATATCGTCTGCATATTCCCGCGTATGCGGTGTTATCGGCTCGGGCGCGGTCACCGACATGTTTTCTTCGACAACGCGGGCGCTGAGGCCTGATGTCAGATCGACATCTTCAGATGTGGAGAAGCGTTGCGGATCGACATAATAGAGTGCGGAAAGCTGTGCGTCGCCGGCGGTCAGGACCGAGCCATTCGAGCGCACGTTTTCCTCTACTTCCTCGAGCGTCATCGGCGCGGCGTAAGCGTAGGTGCTGCCCGATATCGGGAATGCGAGCGTCTGAAGACTGACTTCGGATTCGACGTTTGATCCGTAAATCAGGCCGGTTCTGTTGCCCGGCGGGGGCGGTGCTTCGCTCGAGGCGAAGATCGCAAGAGGATCGAATTTCGGATATGCTTCCGGAGCGACATGGTCTGCAGCAAGATTCATCTTCACATGGGCGAAGGGGCGTCGGCGCACGAGCTCGCGATTGCCCTCGTGGACCACCGTCGACACTTCCATGATCTTGCGATCCGTCGGCATCGCGACGATCTTGCCGCCGAGCAGGCGTTTTCCGCGTTGGACTGAATCGTTATCGTGGTCGCTGGGAACCGAGGCAGATGCTTCTGCCGGGATGGCGAGCTGCTGGCGTCCATCGAGTGCTGCAAAAAGTGCGACACCCATCAATACAGAAGAGGTGATGCCTGTCAGGAACGTGCCGGAGAGCCAGCGGACCGAAATCTCCCGCTTGTCCGGCGCGCGCCGACCATCAGCAAGGATGGGCGGTTCGTTGCCAAGCGATCGGATCGTGTTGCGGGCCGTGTTCATGCCGACTTAGCCAGTCCCTATATACGCGTTATTGCCATAAGCAGCTTGATGCTGCCTGCAGGACCTTGGGCCAACCATGTGCCCTTTTCCTCGAAATGAGTCAAATCCGCCGCTAACTGCTGTCATATGGCGAGATGTCCCAAGACGATTGCGAACGCCCTGTAACGCTCTTTCCATGGGATTGTGAATTTGTCGGGGCGGTTTTGAGGCGGGGCGTCACCATCCCGCTAATTTGGCTAGCCTGTATAAGAGGACTGGTCGGTGAAAATCCGCCGAACTCAGAAAAATATCGAAATTTCGCAGTGAAATCATTTGCTTGTCATTTTTCTGTAAAATTTCGAAGTCGGCCTGTTGACGTTTTCGGGGGCGTGGGACTATAACCCGCTCACTGACGAGGGCGGCGGCGCTGCTAGCGACGATGTCCTTCGTTCTAGAGAAATCTAGGAAAAATTGCTGAAAAGTTGGCTGAAATGCTGATGGGGCCGGATTACGGTTTGGC
>Ga0209281_1001213_pt1 | contig 17439 bp, 18 predicted proteins | sample MedtruBG_FD_187514 | JGI IMG/M metagenome (GOLD analysis project Ga0209281, IMG submission 187514) | Root nodule microbial communities of legume samples collected from California, USA - Medicago truncatula BG (SPAdes) (version 2) | ecosystem: Host-associated > Plants > Roots > Nodule | place... | reverse complement strand
CTGATAGCTGTCAGTGGTGCCCTGAATCAGACCCCATTCAACGGTGCCGCTAAACGCCGGAAGCGGATCGTTGGACTCGCCCTGAATACGCAGCGTGGCGTGCATACCGTCGGCGTTTTGCGCGATATTAATCAGCGACATTCTCAACGTACCAATCTGACTTTCCAGACGAGCTGGCGTATTAGAGCCTGGCAGCAAATAGACACCGCTCGCGGATTTCGCATTCAGGCTATTTTGCTGAGTTATCTTCACCGTTTCCTGATTCAGCTTGGTCATATCTTTATTGAGCGCGGTGACGCTCTGCTGCATCTGGTGAACTTCGTGCTGCTGTGCGCAGGCGCTAAGGGTAAACAGGCTACCCAGCGCCAGAATTCGTACTAAACGTCGTGTCATCGTTAGGTGTCCTTTCAAGGTTCTGTCGACAGTAATGGTAGCAGTATCGTCCTGGATGCCATCGGGGGATTGTCTCAAAATGACGCAGCGGGGTGGGTCGTGGTAAAATAGGATTATGTTATTTTTCTTCGTCAGGACGCGCCATGCATTGCCCATTTTGTTTAGCCGTAGATACCAAAGTGATCGACTCCCGTCTGGTTGGAGAAGGTTCCTCAGTGCGCCGCCGCCGTCAGTGCCTGGTGTGTAACGAACGTTTCACGACCTTCGAAGTGGCCGAACTGGTGATGCCGCGGGTGGTGAAAAGCAACGATGTCCGCGAACCGTTTAACGAAGACAAACTGCGCAGCGGCTTACAAAAAGCGCTGGAAAAACGCCCGGTCAGCTCTGATGATGTTGAAATGGCGGTGAACCACATTAAATCTCAGCTGCGTGCCACCGGCGAACGTGAAGTGCCGAGCAAGCAAATCGGTAATCTGGTGATGGAACAGCTGAAAAAGCTCGATAAAGTGGCCTATATCCGCTTTGCTTCGGTCTATCGCAGTTTCGAAGACATCAAAGAATTTGGCGAAGAGATCGCCCGTTTACAGGACTGATCGATGCGTGACGAAATGTACATGGCTCGTGCGCTGAAGCTGGCGAACCAGGGGCGCTTTACCACCCATCCGAATCCACGCGTTGGCTGCGTCATCGTGAAAAACGGGGAAATCGTTGGCGAAGGCGCGCACTACCGCGCGGGCGAACCCCACGCCGAAGTCCACGCCTTACGCATGGCGGGCGAGAAAGCGAAAGGGGCAACGGCGTACGTCACCCTCGAACCGTGCAGCCATCATGGCCGCACGCCGCCATGCTGCGAGGCATTGATTACCGCAGGCGTGAGCCGTGTAGTGGCCGCGATGCAGGACCCCAACCCGCAGGTCGCCGGGCGCGGGCTGTACCGTTTACAGCAGGAAGGCATTGAAGTCAGTCATGGGCTGATGATGAGCGAAGCGGAAGCGCTGAATAAAGGCTTCCTGAAGCGGATGCGCACCGGTTTTCCGTACATTCAGCTGAAGCTTGGCGCATCGCTGGATGGCCGCACGGCGATGGCCAGCGGTGAAAGCCAATGGATTACCTCGCCGCAAGCGCGCCGCGATGTGCAGCGTCTGCGCGCGGAAAGCCACGCGATTCTGACCACCGATGCCACCGTGCTGGCCGACGATCCGGCCTTGACCGTGCGTTGGGAAGAATTGAGTGCCGATGTGCAGGCGCATTATCCGCAGGAAAATCTGCGTCAGCCGCTGCGCATTGTTATCGACCGCCAGAACCGCGTGACGCCAGAACACCGCATCGTGCAGCAACCGGGCGATATCCTGTTTGCTCGCTGCAAAGACGATACCCGTGAATGGCCGGAAAATGTGCGCAGCCTGAACGTTCCTGAACACAACGGTCATCTCGATTTAGTTCTGCTGATGATGCATTTGGGCAAACAGCAAATTAACAGCCTTTGGGTGGAAGCGGGCCCAACATTTGCTGGCGCATTGCTACAAGCGGGTCTGGTTGATGAACTGATTGTCTACGTTGCGCCTAAACTGTTAGGCAGCGATGCGCGCGGTTTATGTGTGCTGCCAGGGCTTGAGAAACTGGCCGATGCACCCCAGTTTAGTTTCAGCGAGATCCGCAAGGTTGGCCCGGATCTGTGTTTGCATTTAATACCCGCGTGAAGCAGCCCTAAATAGGGAAGCCGTACGCGAATAATTATGATAAAATCCGCCCCCCTCGGGGTAAGTCGAATCCCAAAAGGAAAAGTATGAACATTATCGAAGCTAACGTTGCTGCCCCGGACGCTCGCGTCGCCATCACCATCGCGCGTTTCAACAACTTCATCAATGACAGCCTGCTCGAAGGCGCGATTGACGCTATGAAGCGTATCGGTCAGATGAAAGATGAAAACATTACCGTGGTTTGGGTCCCAGGTGCGTACGAACTGCCTCTGGCAGCTGCCGCTCTGGCGAAAACCGGTAAATACGACGCGGTTGTGGCGCTCGGCACCGTTATCCGTGGCGGTACTGCTCACTTTGAATACGTGGCCGGTGGAGCAAGCAATGGTCTGGCGCAGGTTGCGCACGACAGCGAAATCCCGGTCGCTTTTGGGGTTCTGACCACCGAAAGCATCGAACAAGCCATCGAACGTGCTGGCACCAAGGCCGGTAACAAAGGTGCAGAAGCTGCACTGACCGCGCTTGAAATGATCAATGTATTGAAAGCCATCAAGGCCTGATTTTTTGTAAGGGGAAATCCGTGAAACCTGCTGCTCGTCGCCGCGCCCGTGAGTGTGCTGTCCAGGCGCTTTACTCCTGGCAGTTGTCTAAAAACGACATCTCTGATGTTGAATATCAGTTCCTGGCGGAACAGGACGTGAAAGACGTCGACGTCGTGTACTTCCGTGAACTGCTGACCGGAGTGGCGACCAACAGCGCGTATCTCGACGGCCTGATGAAACCGTATCTGTCCCGTCTGCTGGAAGAACTGGGTCAGGTAGAGAAAGCCGTGCTGCGCATCGCGCTGTTTGAGCTGGCTAAACGTGATGATGTGCCGTACAAAGTGGCCATCAACGAAGCTATCGAGCTGGCAAAAACCTTCGGTGCCGAAGACAGCCATAAGTTCGTTAACGGCGTGCTGGATAAAGCAGCTCCGGCAATCCGTCCCCGCAAAAAGTAATCTGCAGGCCGGAGAAAGCGGTTTCACCGTTCTCTTCGGCCTTCTCTTTTCTCTGCCGAGGCATAACGTATGGCTTGTGGCGAATTTTCCCTGATTGCCCGTTATTTTGATCGTGTAAGAAGTTCCCGTCTTGATGTTGAAACCGGAATCGGCGACGACTGCGCACTGCTCAATATTCCTGAAAAACAAACTCTCGCGATCAGTACTGACACTTTAGTGTCGGGCATTCATTTCCTTCCTGATATCAATCCTGCCGATTTAGCCCGCAAAGCACTGGCGGTGAATCTGAGCGATCTTGCTGCCATGGGCGCCGATCCTGCGTGGTTGACGCTGGCTTTAACGCTGCCGTCGGTGGATGAAGCCTGGCTCGAAGCATTCAGCGACAGCCTGTTTGAACAACTCAATTATTACGATATGCAGCTGATTGGCGGTGACACCACGAAAGGGCCGCTGTCGATGACGCTGGGTATTCACGGTTTAGTGCCGGAAGGCCGGGCGTTGAAACGCTCTGGCGCAAAACCGGGTGACTGGATTTACGTCACCGGCACGCCGGGCGATAGCGCAGCCGGGCTGGCGATTTTGCAGGACCGTCTGCAGGTCGATAACAAAGAGGATGCGGATTATCTGATTAAGCGTCATCTGAACCCGACTCCGCGCATTCTGACCGGTCAGGCGCTGCGTAATCTGGCGCATTCGGCTATCGATCTTTCCGACGGGCTGATTTCCGATCTCGGGCATATTCTTAACGCCAGCGGCTATGGCGCGCGGGTTGATCTCGATCTGCTGCCGTATTCTGACGTGATGAAACGTCACGTAGAGCCGGAACAGGCGCTGCGTTGGGCGCTTTCCGGCGGCGAAGACTACGAACTGTGCTTCACCGTGCCGGAACTTAATCGCGGGGCGCTGGATGTTGCTTTAGGCAATTTCGGCATGGGCTTCACCTGCATTGGCCAGGTCAGCGCCGACATCGAAGGGCTGCATTTTCAGCGTGACGGCAAACCGGTAACGTTCGACTGGAAGGGGTACGACCATTTTGCGCAGTAAAGACGTAGCAAAAAGCCGACTGAGCATGCTCAACCCGTGGCATCTGCTGGCGACCGGATTTGGCAGCGGCCTCAGCCCGATAATGCCCGGCACGGCGGGTTCGATTGCGGCCATTCCAGTCTGGTATCTGATGACCTTCCTGCCGTGGCAGCTCTATTCGCTGACGGTCATGCTGAGTATCTGTATCGGTGTATACATTTGTCATCGCACGGCGAAAGACATGGGCGTGCATGACCACGGCAGCATCGTCTGGGACGAGTTTGTCGGGATGTGGATTACGCTGATGGCGATCCCCACCAACGACTGGCAGTGGGTCGCCGCCGGATTTGTCATCTTCCGTATTTTCGATATCTGGAAACCGTGGCCGATCCGCTGGTTCGATCGCAACGTTCACGGTGGGATGGGAATTATGGTCGACGATATTGTCGCCGGGGTGATTTCCGCGGGGCTGTTGTATGTGATTGGGCATCACTGGCCGATTGGGATTATTTGATCCGGTGGAACTGTTCCGTTCACCAGAAGTTCAGCAGGTTCCGTAAACCGTGCTGAACGTGAACGGGATAAGGGGAACACCACGTTCCCCTTATCAATCCCCGTGGCCCCGCAAAAGAAATCGGTGCTTCGCACTGCCCGGTCTTCCAACCATCTGCCTGCGGCCGGCTCGACTCGACTTCCTGTCTCGTTTCGCCTCAGCCCGCCATCCCTGGCGGTCTGACCTTGTCATCTGGCTTGCAGCCCGGCGATTTCAAGCGGGGACACAACCGGTGCCTGCATGGACTTGGGACAGATTTTCTCCCTCTCCCTGTGGGAGAGGGCCGGGGAGAGGGCATCAGGCGCAACATAACCGAAAGAATTATGTCTTTGTATTATTTAAATCCCACCACCGGATGGGGCTGATACGGTGTTTCCAGTTCGGCAATCTGCTCCGGCTTCAGCGTAACATCCACCGCATTCAGCAATTCCTCGAGCTGTTCTTCCCGCGATGTACCGATAATTGGTGCCGCCACGCCGGGTTTGCTTAACAGCCACGCCAGCGCCACCTGCGCACGCGTCACATCCAGCTCTTCCGCAATGTTCGCCAGCCGTTCGGCAATCAGCGCATCATTCTCTTCGGTGGTGCTGTAGAGCGTTTTACCAAATTCATCAGAGACCACGCGGGCGGTGGTTTCACCCCACGGACGGGTCAGACGACCGCGCGCCAGCGGGCTCCACGGGATAACCGCCACGCCTTCCTGATAGCACAGTGGCAGCATCTCACGCTCTTCTTCGCGATAAATCAGATTGTAGTGATCCTGCATGGTGACGAAGCGCGCCCAGCCGTGCTGTTTTTGCAGTTCCAGCGCCTGTGCGAACTGCGACGCGTGCATGGATGACGCACCGATGTAACGCGCCTTTCCGCTCTTAACCACGTCATTCAGCGCTTCCAGCGTCTCTTCAATCGGCGTGTTGTAATCCCAACGGTGGATTTGCAGCAGGTCGACGTAGTCCATCCCCAGACGCGTCAGGCTGTCATCGATAGAGCGCAGGATTTGCGTCCGGGAAAGCCCCTGCGGTAAATCACCGGTCTGGTGGTAGACCTTCGTCGCGACAACGACGTCTTCACGACGGGCGAAATCGCGCAGCGCACGGCCGACGATCTCTTCGCTGCTGCCGTCGGAGTAGCTGTTGGCGGTATCAAAGAAGTTAATCCCGCCTTCGAGGGCGTGTTTGATGATGGGGCGGCTGCTTTCTTCCGGCAGCGTCCAGGCGTGATTCCCACGGTCAGGTTCGCCAAAAGTCATACAGCCAAGGCACAGTCGGGAGACGTTGAGGTCGGTTGTTCCCAATTTATTGTATTGCATGCTTCCACTCCTGCGATGAACATAATGTTAAGCATAGCAGGAGCGGAAAGGGGGGAAGGATCAGGCCAGCCAGGCCGTGATTTTTGCTTCGATTCCGGCAGCGTCGAGGCCGATATCCGACCGCGCTTCTTCCTGCGTTCCCTGCGGGATAAAGACATCCGGCAGGCCAATATTCAGCACCGGCACCGGCTTGCGGTGCGCCATTAGCACTTCATTGACGCCGCTGCCTGCGCCGCCCATGATGGCGTTTTCTTCCAGCGTGACCAGCACCTCATGACGGGCGGCCATCTCCAGAATCAGCGTCTCATCCAGCGGTTTCACAAAGCGCATATCGACCAGCGTGGCGTTGAGATTTTCAGCCACCACCGCGGCATCTGCCAGCAGCGTACCAAAGTTGAGAATCGCAATTTTCTCGCCCTGGCGTTTGACCACCCCTTTACCGAGCGGCAGTTTTTCCAGCGGCGCCAGTTCTACGCCGGTGCCGCTACCGCGTGGATAGCGCACTGCGCTCGGGCCATCGTTGTAGTGATAGCCGGTAAACAGCATCTGGCGGCATTCGTTTTCGTCGCTCGGGGTCATGATGACCATTTCCGGCACGCAGCGCAGATAGGAGAGGTCGAACGCGCCCTGATGGGTTTGACCATCAGCGCCAACGATGCCCGCACGGTCAATGGCGAACAGCACCGGCAGTTTCTGGATAGCGACGTCGTGGATAACCTGGTCATAGGCGCGTTGCAGGAAGGTCGAGTAAATCGCCACCACCGGCTTATAACCGCCAATCGCCAGACCGGCCGCAAACGTCACCGCGTGCTGCTCGGCAATCGCCACGTCAAAATACTGGTCAGGGTATTTTTTAGAGAACGCGACCATCCCGGAGCCTTCACGCATTGCCGGAGTGACCGCCATCAGTTTGTTGTCTTTCGCCGCGGTTTCGCACAGCCAGTCGCCGAAAATTTTCGAGTAGCCCGGCAGGCCGCCGCTGCTTTTCGGTAGCACGCCGCTGGTATGGTCGAATTTTGGCACCGCATGGAAGGTGATTGGGTCTTTCTCTGCTGGCTCATAACCACGACCTTTTTTGGTCATGATGTGCAGGAACTGCGGGCCTTTCAGGTCGCGCATGTTCTTCAGCGTACTCACCAGCCCTAACACGTCGTGTCCGTCTACCGGGCCGATATAGTTAAAGCCGAGCTCTTCAAACAGCGTGCCCGGCACCACCATGCCTTTGATGTGCTCTTCGGTGCGTTTGAGCAGCTCTTTAATCGGCGGCACGCCGGAGAAGACTTTCTTGCCGCCTTCACGCAGCGACGAATAGAGCTTTCCGGACAGCAGCTGCGCCAGATGATTATTCAGCGCACCGACGTTCTCGGAAATCGACATTTCGTTGTCGTTGAGGATAACCAGCATATCCGGCTTGATATCGCCCGCATGGTTCATCGCTTCGAAGGCCATCCCGGCGGTGATTGCCCCGTCGCCAATGACGCACACGGTACGGCGCTGTTTGGCTTCTTTTTCTGCGGCAACGGCGATGCCGATCCCGGCAGAAATAGAAGTCGACGAGTGACCAACGCTCAAGACGTCGTACTCGCTTTCACCGCGCCATGGGAACGGATGCAGGCCACCTTTCTGGCGAATGGTGCCAATGCGGTCGCGACGGCCGGTCAAAATCTTGTGTGGGTAAGCCTGATGGCCCACGTCCCAGATCAGTTGATCGAACGGGGTGTTATAGACGTAATGCAGCGCCACGGTGAGTTCCACCGTGCCAAGCCCGGAGGCAAAGTGTCCGCTGGAGCGGCTCACGCTGTCGAGCAGGTAGCGACGCAGTTCGTCGCAGAGCTTCGGCAGGCTCTCTTTTGGCAACAGACGCAATTCCTGAGTGGACTCCACCAGTGCCAGCGTCGGGTATTTGGCTATATCAAAACTCATCAGAGACTCACAAGATGTTTTATTTATCGCGCTGAATAATGTAATTCGCTAGCGCTTCCAGTGCCGTGGTGTCCAGAGACTGCGCGGCCAGTACCGTTAATGACTGGCGGGCCTCTTCAATGAGATCACGGGCTTTTCGTTGGGCTTGCTCAAGTCCCAATAGGGCAGGGTAGGTGCTTTTACCAAGCTGCTGGTCAGCGCCCTGGCGTTTGCCAAGGGTCGCAGTATCCCCTACCACATCCAGAATGTCATCTTGCACCTGGAATGCGAGGCCGATGCTTTCGGCGTATTTATCCAACACCGGCAGGGCCGCTTTGCCCTGTTCACCGGCGCTCAGCGCACCCAGGCGAACGGCAGAGCGAATCAGCGCGCCGGTTTTGTGGCGATGAATGCGCTCGAGGGTGTCTAAATCAACCTGCTTACCTTCTGCGTCCAGATCAAGCGCCTGACCGCCACACATCCCCGCCACGCCGCTGGCCTGAGCCAGCTCTGACACCATCGCCAGACGGAAACGGTCTGACACTTCCGGCATCGGCGCATCACTGAGTATAGAAAACGCCAGCGTCTGTAAGGCGTCGCCGGCCAGAATGGCATTGGCTTCACCGTATTTAATATGGCAGGTCGGCTGGCCGCGACGCAGATCGTCATCGTCCATCGCCGGCAGATCGTCGTGGATCAACGAATAGGCATGAATGCATTCTACCGCCGCTGCGGGTGCGTCCAGCGTGGAAAGACTCACGTTGAACATGCCGCCAGTGGCGTACACCAGGAATGGGCGCAGGCGTTTACCCCCTAAGAGTGCACCATAATGCATGGCTTCCACCAGCGGAGTGTTCTGAAAGGGCTGCGGGGCAATAAACTGACGCAGCGCGTCATTGGCCCGCTCGACGCAGGCCTGTAACTGTTGCGAGAAATCCATTGTTTACTCGGCGTCCGGCGTGAATGGGGTCAGCGGGGCTTCTTCGTTATCGGCGAGCAGGATGTGTACCCGCTGCTCCGCCTGTTGCAGCTTCACCTGACCCTGGCGCGCCAGCTGAACGCCGCGCTCGAACTCATTCAGGGCGTCTTCCAGCGGTAAGTCACCGTTTTCGAGACGGGAAACAATCTGCTCAAGTTCAGTCAGTGCGCTTTCAAACGTGGCTGGCGCTTCATTTTTCTTTGGCATAGTGAATGTTTGACTCTTGTTGTGTCGCGACCCGCCTATGGTAGCGAAGTCCTCGGGCATATGAAATAACGCATAATGGTAACGCGCAGGTTGACCGCGATGGTGATATACTTCCGCGCCTGGATGCAGCCGGGATGTCATGGCTGCTGTATTTTTTGTCCACAGACCCAATCGGGTTTGCCAACGAACCATTGCCGCCATGAAGTTTATCATTAAATTGTTCCCGGAAATCACCATCAAAAGCCAATCTGTGCGGTTGCGCTTTATAAAAATTCTGACCGGGAATATCCGTAACGTACTCAAGCAGTACGACGAGACCCTTGCCGTTGTTCGTCATTGGGATCACATCGAAGTTCGCGCCAAAGACGAAGATCAGCGTCCGATTATTCGCGATGCACTGACCCGTATTCCCGGCATCCATCATATTCTGGAAGTGGAAGATGTACCTTTCACTTCACTGCACGATATCTTCGAGCAGACGCTGCCGCTGTGGCGCGAAACGCTGGAAGGAAAATCTTTCTGCGTGCGCGTGAAACGTCGCGGTAAGCATGACTTTACCTCTATTGAGGCAGAGCGTTACGTGGGCGGCGGGCTGAACCAGCACATCGAAACCGCGCGCGTGAAGCTGACCAAACCGGATGTCACGGTGAATCTGGAAATTGATAACGACCGTCTGCTGCTGGTTAAAGGCCGCTACGAAGGTATCGGTGGTTTCCCGATTGGTACCCAGGAAGACGTGCTGTCGCTGATTTCCGGCGGCTTCGACTCCGGCGTATCCAGCTATATGCTGATCCGTCGCGGCTGTCGTGTGCACTACTGCTTCTTCAACCTGGGCGGAGCGGCGCATGAAATCGGCGTACGTCAGGTGGCGCATTATCTGTGGAACCGCTTCGGCAGTTCACACCGCGTGCGCTTCGTGGCGATCAACTTCGAACCTGTGGTTGGCGAAATCCTCGAAAAAGTCGACGACGGCCAGATGGGCGTGGTGCTTAAACGTATGATGATGCGTGCTGCGTCTCAGGTTGCTGAACGCTACGGCGTGCAGGCGCTGGTCACCGGCGAAGCGCTGGGTCAGGTCTCCAGCCAGACCCTGACCAACCTGCGTCTGATCGACAACGTGTCCGATACCTTGATTCTGCGTCCGCTGATTTCTCACGACAAAGAACACATCATCGATCTGGCGCGTGAAATCGGCACTGAAGATTTTGCCCGTACCATGCCGGAATACTGCGGCGTGATTTCGAAGAGCCCGACCGTGAAAGCGGTGAAGGCAAAAATCGAAGCGGAAGAGCAGAACTTCGATTTCGCGATCCTCGACAAAGTGGTGGCGGAAGCCAACAACGTCGATATTCGCGAGATTGCGCAGCAGACTCAGCAGGAAGTGGTTGAAGTTGAAACCGTTACTGAGTTTGCCGCCACCGACGTGGTGCTCGATATTCGTTCTATCGACGAGCAGGACGACAAACCGCTGAAGCTCGAAGGTGTGGAAGTGGGATCGCTGCCGTTCTACAAACTCAGCACCCAGTTTGGTGACCTCGACCAGAGCAGAACGTATTTGCTGTGGTGCGATCGCGGCGTGATGAGCCGTCTGCAGGCGCTGTATCTGCGCGAGCAGGGCTTTGCGAATGTGAAGGTTTACCGCCCGGAATAGCATTCCCCCCTCTCCCTAACCCTCTCCCAAAGGGAGAGGGAATGGTTCGGCGCTTTCTCCCTCTCCCCATGGGAGAGGGCATCAAACCGCACTATTTCCAGCGAGATAACGATGCAAAAGGTGCACAAATATATTGAGATTAAGGAACGCATTAAGGGCGACATCCTCAATCAACTGTATAAAAAAGGTGAAAGCATTCCCTCCGAGCGTGAACTGGCAAGCCTCTATGGCGTGACCCGCGTAACGGTGCAGAAAGCGATGGATAACCTGGTTCAGGAAGGGTTTATCGAGCGCATTCACGGCAAAGGGATGTTCGTGCTGAAAAACAGCGCCACCAATGTCTACCTTTTGAATAACGAAACCAGCGACAGCATCCTCGGCTTTTCCCGTGAATTTCAGGGGCGCGTGAAGGTCAGCAGCCAGCTGTTAGCGTTCAACGTCATTCAGGCTGATGCCACCCTGGCGCAGCATCTCGAAATCTCTCCCGGCGACAACATCTGGTTCATCCGCCGTATCCGCCTGCTCGACGGCAATCCAGTGCTGGTGGAAGACAGTAATATCCCGCAAAGCATCATCGACACCATTCCTGAGGAGATCCTCAAGGACGGCTCGCTGTATGGCTATATCGAAGAGTACACCGGGAAGAAAATCAAAGACGCCGACTCCATTATCGAAGCCGCGCTGTTTGACAATGAGCTGGCACCGCTGCTCAATATTGCCAGCGGCCAGCCGATGCTGAAAATTACTGAAGTGACACGCCTTGCCGATAAAACGGCGTTTAACTACTCCATCAGTTATAACCGCGCTGATATCTTCCGGGTGAAAAACCTGCGCATCGAACGCTAGCAGGCGCCAGTGCGCCTGCCAGATTCGTACTACAGCGCGCGGGCTGCCGCGTTATCGACATACAAACTCGCCTGTGGCACCGTTTTTACCAGCGTCGACGGAATATCGCGACTCGCCGGGTGATTCACGGTCTGCGCCACAATGGCCGCCTTCTTCTCTCCACTCGCCATCAGCACGATGTTTTTGGCCGCCAGAATGGTTTTCAGCCCCAGCGAAATCCCCTGTTTTACCTCGCGTGGCGTATCGAAATACTTCACTGATACCGCCTGCGTAACCTCATCCAAATCAATTACGTGGCAGGTGTTGTCCAGCGACGCGCCCGGCTCGTTAAAGCCAATGTGCCCATTCATGCCGATGCCGAGCACGATGCAGTCAATGGGCCCATGCTGCTCAATGTAACCATCGACGCGCTGGCACTCTGCCTGCGGGTTGGCGGTGAGGCCATCGAAAAAGCAGATTTGCTCCTCACGCAGCGTCAGCTTGTCGAAGAAATGATGCCAGACCATTTCTCTACAGCTGCCTTTGTCTGACTGGCCAAGACCGAGCCATTCATCCAGCCCGAGAAACTGGGTACGGGAAAAGTCCACCCGGCCCTGATTCTGCGCATCGACCAGGGCGGCAAAGACACCCAGCGGCGTGTCACCGCCCGCGATACAAATAAGCGCGTCGGGTTTGGTATTGACGCAGTGAATCACGTTTTGCGCGACCGCCTGACACAGTTGCGGATAGTCCGGGGAAATAAGCGTTTTCATTGCTGCTCCTTAGCTTTTTGAGTGATATTGCGGTAAATAGCGCTGATTCACTTCCAGATACTCATCGAGAATTTTCTCGGCAAGCGTTGCCGACGGCACCAGCGGGTTAATGGTCAGCGCCATCAGCGCGGTACTGTAATCGCCAGTGATTGCGGCTTCGACGGTCAGTTCTTCATAGGCTTTCACGCTCTGGATCAGACCGCGAATTTTGACCGGTAAACGGCCGTACGCCAGCGGATGTGCGCCGTTACGATCGATAACCGCGTTGGTTTCCAGCGTCACGTGATCCGGCAGATCCGGTGTCGCGCCGTTGTTGACGGTGTTCACCACGTGGATCTCTTTTTTGTCGTTATAAATCGAACTGATAATCGAGCAGGCGGTATCCGAATACCAGGCGCCGCCGCGTTTCTCCAGCTCTTTCGGTTTATGGGAAAGGTGCTCATCCTGATAAAGCTCAAACAGGCGATGCTCAATTTCACGGGTTTGCTCGCCGCGTGTGCCTTTGGTGCTGGCATCAGTCTGTGCCGCTTCGACCATTTCGCGGGTCAGGAAGAAGTATTTCAGATAGGAAATCGGGTACATGTGTAACGCTTTGGCAAAGCGCGAGGAGAAGCCGATATCCGGGATGTTTTTCAGCGAGTTGCTGGCGCTGCCCTGGGCCAGTTTTGCCATAAAATCATCGGTGTAATCTTCGCCTTTAATGAAAATCTGGTCGGCGAAAATCAGGTGATTCAGGCCCATGATGCGAGCGTAAACGTCCTTCTTTTCCACTTCATAGGCTTTGGCGATATCCATCAGCATGCTGTTGGCGCCACTACAAATCCCGATGCTCTTGATGTTGGAATGGCGGGTAATGGCTTCAGTGACGATCCCGGCCGGGTTGGTGAAGTTAATCAGCCACGCGTCAGGACAATATTTTTCCATGTCCCGGCAGATATCCAGCAGCACCGGGATCGTACGCTGGGCTTTCATAAACCCGCCAGGGCCGGTGGTTTCCTGGCCCAGCACGCCGTATTTCAACGGGATTTTTTCATCGTTGATGCGCGCATCGAGAAAACCGACGCGTAGCTGGGTGGTGACGAAATCGGCGTCTTTCAGCGCTTCGGCGCGGTCGAGGGAGAGATGAATGTTCATCGGGATCCCGGCTTCTTTCACCATGCGCTGCGCCAGCTTGCCGACAATCTCCAGCTTCTCTTTGCCTTCTTCGATGTCCAGCAGAGTGTAATCGGTGACCGGCAGTTCATCGTAACGTTTGATAAAGCCGTCGATCAGTTCCGGGGTATAGCTTGAGCCACCGCCGATGGTGACAATTTTGAGCTTTTTCATCAGATATCCTTTTTACAATGCGGAGTCAGTGTTCAATACGGATTCGCTTGCGCGCTGTTCTTCATGACGCTCTTTGGTCAGCTGTTGATGTTCGAGCAGTTTGAAGAACGGGAAGTAGATGGCGATAGAAATGACCACGGTACAGACGGACCAGATAACCGCTGGAATATTGCCGCCGGTAACGAACCAGGCCGCGAGAATAGGCGGCATGGTCCACGGGATTTGCAGTACCGGGCGGCCGATAACGTCGAAGTACATCAGGCTGTAGGTGGAGATACACAGCAGCATCGGCGTCAGGGTGAACGGGATCATCAGCAGCGGGTTGAAGACAATCGGGCAGCCAAAAATGACCGGTTCGTTGATACAGAACACCGCCGAAGGCAGCGACAGTTTGCCTACCGATTTATACAGTTTGCTGCGGGAGCGCAGCATCGCCAGCACCAGACCGAGCGTGGCGCCCGTGCCGCCGATACACATAAACACGATGTAAAAGCCGTCGGCGGTGATGTGTGGAATGGGCTGGTGGTTTAAATACGCCTGGGTATTTTCGGCGATGTATTTCAGGAATATCGGGCTGGTGATGCCGGACAGCACGTTGTCACCGTGAATGCCGCAGCACCACAGTAGAGAAATTAGGAAAATCAGTACCAGCATGCCTGGCAGCGAGCCGAGACCGCTGACCAACGGGCTGAGGATTTGGGTGAAAAATTCATTGATATCAAAGCCGAGCATGACCCGGACAAACCACACCAGCGTGATGGCGACCGCTGCCGGAATCAGGCTGGCAAAAGATTGGGCTACGGCGGGCGGAACGCCCTCCGGGAGCTTGATGACAATTTCACGGCCAATAAACCAGCGAATGATATGTACCGTCAGCACCGCCAGAATAATGGCGGAGAACAGGCCCGCCGCCCCGAGGTTGTCGACGTTCAGCTGATATTTATCGTTGAGCTGTGCCAGCAGAAACACCACCAGAGTGACCGCGCTGCAGGTAATCGCATTCAGCTTATATTCCTTCGCGAGGTTGTAGCTGATCCCCACGGCGGAAATCAGACCGATTGCGCCGAAGGTCACGGCAACCGGTGCGCTGATTTTGTCAGCCCACGGGCCTAACCATTCGCTCCAGCCGGGGATCGGTAAATTGGCGATGATTAAGAAAAGACTGCCAGTGATGGTGAATGGCAGCGTCAGGGCGATCCCGTTACGGACCGCCACCAGAATTTTGTTTTCACCAATCCGGATCAGGACAGGGATGACCTTGCTCTCAATAAACGTAATCACGGGCGACTCCTCATGATGAGGTTTTTATGCCTCCTGTCGGGGGCACGTCAGGAGGTGTTTTTAAACTGGTATAGTCCAGTTGAATTTGAGTTTTCCACGGATTATTTGGCGTGTCAAGGCAGCGGAAATGGCGCGATTTTCATTTAATGAATTGAAAAATAAGCGCTAGTTGATGAAAGCGCTGAACAGAATGGAGGAAGTTAATGCTGGAAGTGTGAGCGCCGCCACGGGCGTGGCGACGATTAATTCGCTGAGACGTTACTCGAAGAAGTTGTAAATGCCTGCCGGTAACACCAGTTGGGAAGCGACTTCATAGGCTTTTTCACGGCCGACCAGCAGGTCAATGATTTTCAGGCCGAAGTCGATGCTGGTACCCGGTGCCTGGCTGGTGAGCAGGTTCACACGCGGATCCCAGACCACGCGTTTATCCTGCCATTGATCGGCCGGAATGGTGTCTTTCAGCCCTGGGAAACCGGCCATGTTGCCGACCGGGAAGATGTCGTGCGGAACCAAAACCGTGCCCGCCGCGGCGCAAATGGCGGCCACGATCCGGCCTGAGCGGTGAAACTGCTTAACTGTCTCCACCAGAATGGTGCTGTCGCGGAAATATTCGGCACCTTTTAAGCCGCCTGGCAGAATGATGATGTCGAAGTCGCCGTCAGCCACTTGCGCCAATGGCGCATCGGCCAGCAGTTTTACGCCGCGTGAACAAGTGATAGCCAGCTCGCCGTCACTGGCAACGCTGGCGGTGGTGACCTTGATCCCGCCGCGAACCAGCAGGTCGATGGTGGTCACGGCTTCCATTTCCTCACTCCCAGGGGCGAGGCAAACCAGCGCTGATGCGCTCATACGTATTCTCCTTACGTTTAATCTGTTCAAACAGGCGGGTGTTTTCCGGCACCGGAATACCGTGGGCACGCGCGCGCTTTAGCAGGTAGCCGTTGATGTAGTCGATTTCAGTCTGGCGCTGGGCACGAACGTCCTGAAGCATGGACGAAATATTGCTGGCGGTGCTGTCGATGACTTGCCAGGTGTAGCCCAGCAAATCTTCCGCACTCGAGTGATGGCCTTCGCGCGCTATTACCGCCGCGACTTCTGCGCTGATGCGCGCCACTTCTTCAGGATAGTCCCGAAGCTGACCGTTCGGGCAATCGTACAGCGCGGTGAGCGGGTTAATCACGCAGTTCACTGCCAGCTTACGCCAGCTCGCATTGCCAATATTGTTATGCCACGCGACGTCCGGCAGCACGGTGTGCAGCGTGTCCGCCAGGGCGCTGTAATCCTCTGCCTGGGCATTGGCCGGGCCAATGTGGGTGGTGCCCTTTGCGCTGTGAATAATCAGATTACCGTCGCGACGCGCGGCCTGCGTGGTCATGCCCAGCAGCAGCGGTTGCTTCACCGCCCGCAGTTCGTCCTGCGTGCCCATACCGTTATGTATCAGCAAAATAGGGCTAGTGGCCGGGAGCATGCCCGCCAGATTTTTCACGGCGGTGGAAACCTGCCAGGCTTTCAGGGTGACGAGCAGCAAATCGCTGCTGGCGAGAAACTCAGGATCGTTGGCGGTCAGCAGTTCGTTGAAGACGCTCCCGTCAGTCTCCTGCAGATTCACACTGCACCAGGGGGCGGGGACGCGCAGCCAGCCTTGCACCTCATGGCCTTGCCGGTACAGCGCGGTCAGCCATAATTGTCCAAGGGCGCCGCATCCGAGCACGGTAATCTTCATCGTTCCTCCTCACCTGCTGCGGAATCAGGCGTTATGTTACTATTATAGCGCCGACGATACCCCCTGACTCGCAGGGATAACAGGTTGTGTTCTCTGACTTTGTGGGTATTATGCATCGCAACAAAAAGAGAGGGAGAATAAAACATGCCATCTTTCGATATTGTCTCTGAAGTTGATCTTCAGGAAGCCAAGAACGCGGTCGATAATGCGGCCCGTGAAGTGGAGTCGCGTTTCGACTTCCGTGGCGTAGAAGCCAGCATTGAGCTGAACGAAAAAAACCAGACCATCAAGGTGCTGAGCGAATCTGATTTCCAGGTCAATCAGCTGCTGGATATCCTGCGTGCCAAGCTGCTCAAGCGTGGCATTGAAGGTAACTCCATCGAAGTGCCGGAAGAGTTTGTCCACAGTGGCAAAACCTGGTTCGTCGAAGGGAAGCTGAAAACCGGCATCGAAAGCGCGGTGCAGAAGAAGCTCATCAAGCTGATTAAAGACAGCAAGCTGAAGGTTCAGGCGCAGATCCAGGGCGAAGAGATTCGCGTGACCGGTAAAGCGCGTGACGACCTGCAGGCGGTAATGGCGCTGGTGCGCGGCGGCAATCTGGGCCAGCCGTTCCAGTTCAAGAACTTCCGCGACTAATAAAAAAACCACCTTCGTAAAGGTGGTTTCTCTGAACCCAAAAGCGGGCGATGCCCGCTTTTTTTATGCCCCAATGATTGTCTGTTCTACCTCAAAGCGGTTGGTCACTTTGCTGTCGATTTTGACGTATGCAGAGCGCTCGGCGGCGACAACCAACACTT
>Ga0209281_1001210_pt1 | contig 17508 bp, 15 predicted proteins | sample MedtruBG_FD_187514 | JGI IMG/M metagenome (GOLD analysis project Ga0209281, IMG submission 187514) | Root nodule microbial communities of legume samples collected from California, USA - Medicago truncatula BG (SPAdes) (version 2) | ecosystem: Host-associated > Plants > Roots > Nodule | place... | reverse complement strand
AGCTCGTAATCGGTATTCACCGTGACCCAACTGCTCACCTGAGCCGCGCCCCAGCGGGTTTGTACCAGAATATAGAGAGCCAGAATTACGATCAGTACCGCAATCAGGATCCAGATGAGCAGCTTTCCAATAAATTTCATGGTCTTCCATCCCGTCAAACGCACATAGAGGAGTTATGCACGATTTATGCGCAATCCTCAAGGCGGGAATGGTGTATTTAGATTTCACGGCAGGCGGTTCATGCCTGCCGTGTTGTCGATCAGTTCTTTTCAGGCGGGAAAACGAGGTTCAACACAATAGCTGTGATACCGCCCGCGGCGATGCCGGAGGAGAGCAGGTTTTTCACCCAGTCTGGTGCGAACTGCAAAATCAGCGGCTGCTGAGACACGCCCAGGCCGACGGCCAGGGACAGCGCGATAATCATGATTGCGCGGCGGTTCAGCGGCTCGCGCGACACGATGCGCACGCCCGATGCCGCGATGGTACCGAACATCACCAGCGTTGCACCACCCAGAACCGGTTCCGGAATGTGCTGCACAAAGCCACTCACCGCCGGGAACAGGCCGAGCACGATCAGCATCAGCGCAACAACAAAGCCCACATAGCGGCTGGCCACGCCGGTCAGCTGGATCACACCGTTGTTCTGGCCAAAGCAGGAGTTCGGGAAGGTATTGAACACCGCAGAGACGAATGAATTCAGACCGTTCGCCAGTACGCCGCCTTTCAGGCGCTTCATATAAACCGGGCCAGAAACCGGTTGTTCTGAAACGTCTGACGTTGCGGTGATATCACCGATGGTTTCCAGAGACGTGATCATAAAGACCAGCATCAGCGGAAGCAGCAGATTCCAGTCGATGCCCAAACCGTAGTACAGCGGCGTTGGCACCATAATCATCGGGCTGCTGGTGGGGGCAGTGTTTTCCGGCAACATGCCCAGCGCCCACGCCATCAGATATCCGCCGGCCATGGCGATCACCAGGGAAGCCACGCGTAGATAAGGGTTACGCTGACGGTTGAGCAGAATAATGATGGCCAGCACGACGCCCGCTAAAAGCAAATTCTTGGGTGCGCCGAAGGTGTGATCGCTCATGGCTGCGTATCCGCCACCGATGGACGTCAGGCCCACCTGAATTAATGACAGCCCGATAATCATGACGACCACGCCAGAAACCAGCGGCGTGATAACGCGACGTGCCAGGTGCAGTACGCGCGAGATTACCATCTCTGTACAGCTCGCCAGCATCAGCGTGCCGAAAAGCGCCGCCATCATGGTGGGTACATCTGCGCCACCGGTCTTGAGGGCTGTGCCACCCATGATTAACGGTGCAACAAAGTTAAAGCTGGTGCCCTGAATGGAGAGCAGGCCGGAACCCACCGGGCCCCAGGCTTTTATCTGGATAATCGATGCCACGCCAGAGGCAAAAAGAGACATGCTGATGATGTGTTGCGTGTCCTGTGCCGGTAAACCCAGCGCCTGACAAATCAGCAGAGCGGGGGTGATCACCGCGACAAACATCGCCAGCAGATGCTGGCAGGCGGCGAAGAGGGTCTGCGCCAATGGCGGACGGTCTTCGAGGCGGTAGATTAATTCACTGTTATGCTGAATAGGCGCAATCGGTTGCGCATCCTGAGACTCAATGGCGTTAGCGGACATCGGCGGCAATCCCACGGTGGAAAAGCGGGCATTTTATCTGACCGGTTGGTAAAAGCAAACGTTTGCGAGTGAAATAAATACCGTGGCGTGCGCATTGAAACGGGCGGTAAGGTTGCGATTCAGCTCTGGTGGGATATGGATTGATGAGAGTTTGGGAATTTAACGTTCACAAATAAAAGGCCCATCCTGAGATGGGCCTGAATGTTACAGGCGCTCGATATCGATAGTCACTAAACTATTGATATTACCTGCAACCGCTTCCTGACCCGTCAGTTTGACCATCTGCAGGCCAATAACGGTGTCTTCCTGCGCAACCAGCAAGCCAGAGTTAACGTTCACAGGCTTGTTATTGACATCAAAGATACCCACCCCAACGCCTTTAGCCGCGCTATCATCGGTCAGGCTATTGGCCAGCACAGTGCCGTCGGCACTGTCGCTTTTACCAGAGAAGCGGTAGGCAATTTTACCCGCCGCCACCAGTAAATTACATCTGTCGGCAGGTCCGTGAACTTGTAAATGGATCTGGACCGGGGAAGTTGCGTTATCGCCTTGCTTAATCAGCGTTTCGGGCATTTCCAGAAGTGACACTGAGCTTTCGCTCGGAGCTACGGCACAGACCAGTTCATAGTCGGATAGAGCAACACCGTTAATCTGGATAGTGGCGCTGGTTTCGTCCGTTTGTGTCGCCATTGCCGGCGCTGCTGCAAGAAGCGCCGAAATTGCGAAGCCTGTTAATAAACGTTTAGTCATTTTTCATCCCTTAATAACTTATATGTACCGGGCTTACAGCCGCTCAATTTGTACCGTCATGTTTGTCTGAATTTTTCCCGGTGTTGACGTTTGACCCTTTAACTGAACCAATGCGAAATTCAGAGGGAAAGAGGTGGTATGGGTCCATTCTCCGGCACCGTTTTTATACATATAAAAATGGCCAACAGACAGGTTAGGAGTAAGAATTGCATTTTGCATGTCAGACAATTGCACACCTACGCCTTTAGCCGCATCGCTTCCGGTGTCGATATTGGCCAGGGTATTCCCCATGGCATTGTCGGGTGTACCAATAAATTTCAGACCGATATTGCCGCCAGTTTCACTGGCATCACAATGTTCGCCACCCAGTTGAATGTAAACCTGATCATCAGATACAGCGGAGTTAATCGTTGTGCCCTGAACCGGCAATGATTTGTCTTCGTGGTAAAGACTCACCACATATTTGCTCATTAATACCGTGCAACCGCTTTTTGCTGTTTCCAGGCGGCCCATAATCGACAGACCATGAGATATATCAGCCATTGCGCTGGTGGCACCCGTTAGAAAAATACCGCTTAGGGTTAATGCTAATGCTAATTTCTTCATTGTATTCTCTCTCTATGAAGAAGGGGCTATGGAACATCAATAAACACTCTTCGACGTGACAAAGAGTGTTAAAGATGAACGATGTCGATAGTTAATGAACTGCTGATGTTGCCTGGCAGTAGAATCTGATTTTTAAATTTAACCAGTTCAACGTTGATATAACGCGCTGTTAATGTCGGCGGGATAGGAATGACACTATTAATCGATATTGGCGATAAATCGCTGTCAAAGACGCCGACACCAACACCCCTTGCGGCCGTTTCGCTTTCGTCTGTATTTACTAATACAGTGTCACTGCTACTCCCGTGAAATCCATGAAGTTGCAAAGCAAATGTGTTGATATCGCAACTATTGGATATATGATATTGGAGTTTAGTCGGCGTCCTGGCATTGTATCCCTCATTAGGCATTTCACTGAGGGCACTGCTTAAATTTATTGTGTCTTGTTCCGTGTCAAATACACATTTACTGATATTGTTTGTCAGGGAGGCATGAATATCGACAGTGGCAGAGTGATCTTCTGCCTGCGCAGTGCCAGCCATGGCCAACGACATAAATGTCAAAGCCATTAAGGTCTTTTTCATATAAAAATCCTTTTATATTTCAGAGAGATTTAATTAACGAAAATAACAGCTAATTAATTATTTTCTCTAGCAGTGAGAACGTTTACAGGCGAACAACGTCGATGGTCAGGGCGCTATAAACGAAACCTTCCACAGGCGTCTGTCCATTCAACTTAACCAGTTGCAGTAAAAATGAACCCTGTGTATGCGGAATGAACTGATCGTTCAGTTTTAGCGGGTCGTTGTTTGAGGTGAATAACCCGATACCCACACCTTTGGCCGCTGATTCCCCGGCTTCGGTGTTTGCCAATACGGTGCCCGTGGCATCTGCTACACCGTGAAATTGCAACGCGACGCGGTTGTAACAGGATTCGCCCGTCGACTCTACCGAATAGTTTAGGGTTGTGGCTTTATCATTCGCATAGGTATTCTGCTCAGGAAGATCGGCAATTTCGCCGCTAAGATCGACGGATGAAAGATCGGTCTGCACGGTGCATTCTGAATGATCGCCGGTAAGAGAGCCGTTAATATCAACTACAGCAGAATGATCTGCGGCCTGTGCGGCACCCACCATAAAGAGCGACGCAAACGTCAAACTTAATAAAGTCTTATTCATTTTCAATATCCTTACTTTCTGCAGAGAAATGAATGCGGTCGGTCATTAATGACAACACATTCTTTCTAACGCTTTTCCTAAACGCGCTGATCGGTAAAACATGCACCGAATGTAGGTGCATGTTTTGAGGCGATTACAGACGCACGATGTCGATAGTCAGCGAACCATGTACGCTGCCTTCAACAGGCGTTTGCCCATTCAGCTTCACCATCTGCAGATAAATTTGGCCGTTTGCTTGTGGTTCTAACGTTTTGACGTTAACGAATAATGGCTTGAGGTGGGAATCATAAATTCCGATACCCACACCTTTAGCTGCAGTCGCGCTGGTATCGCTATTTTCAAGCACAGTGCCATCAGCTTGATCAGGAATACCGTGGAACTGTAACGCTACTTTCCCGTAACAGGATTGTGCGGAATCACTTGAACCCACTGTATAGCTCAGAAGAGCAGCATCATTCGTCGCGTTACCGCCCTGAGAAGGAAGATCGGCGATTTTGCCGCTCAGATTGACGGTTGAAGAATCCGTGAAAACGGTACATTCCATCTGATCGGCAGTAACATTACCGCTGATATCAATGGTTGCAGAATGGTCTTCAGCCTGCACAGCGCCTGCCATAAACAGAGAAGCAAAAGTTAAACCCAATAGTGTCTTTTTCATTTCAATATCCTTTTGTTAAACGGGGAGAGGATTAATGACAATTACAGACGTTCAATCTGAATGGTGACGGCACCTTGAACGGCACCGGCTTTTGCAGTCTGGTCTTTCAGTTTGACCAGGGTGAGGCCGAGTTTATTGCTAGAAGGGGCTGCTGCTGCAATCACAGTGTCCTGGTTAACACGAATCAAGCTATTATTACCCGATGCGATATTGTAGAGCGCAATGCCAACACCCTGTGCAGCATCACCTGTTGATAAGGTGTTTGCCAGGGAGGTGCCATCTGCAGAATCGCCATTGCCGGTGAAGGAATAGGCAATCTTGCCATCGCTGGCCATATCGCTACATCCTTCGCCGCTCAGGGTCAGATCAACAATGGTTGCGCCGTCAACGTTACCGTCTCCCTGAGTTGGCATTTTATCCATGTCTGCGGTGAGCATGACGGAAGGAGTACTGAGATTCACGGTACAAGTTACGTTATGGGTTACGGAACCTGTAACATTCAGCGTTGCTGAAACATCGTTTGGGTTCACAGTAGCCTGAGCTGCGCCAACCATAAAAATAGTAGAAATTGCCATTCCTAAAATAGACTTATTCATAATAATATCCTTATATGTAATGTATATGAAATAGGTGAAGAACAATCATCGTAAGACGATTGTGCTTCCTTATTTCTTTAGAGATAGTTAATACGTAGCGTAATCTGTGCCTTTATGTTTCCTTCTTTGATTTTTTCATTTAATCGTGCATAACGTACGCTAATAGGTAGCGCATAATTACTTTGGTTTGGTAGGCCAATATCTATTGGCCTACCCGGTGTTAAAGTGCTGCCATCATAGAGCATCTCAATGCCCACGCCCGACGCGGCGTTATCTGTTGCCAGGTTATTAAATACCGAAGGCGTATTGGCATTGTTATTGCCTTCAATATTAATACTTGCCTTTTGAGTGTTAAAACAAAGTAAATTAACGTTGGCTGGGTAGGCTTTTGACGTCCGTTGTTTCTCGATAGTGGCGGCATCGATTGCTGGCAAGTCAATTTGTGGCGTAAGCATCTGAATAGAGCAATGCGATTTCGCTGCCAGGATCTTCATCGCGAGGTTGACCACCAATGAGTTATCATTTAAAGAAAGCAAAGAAGGCAATTGCACGCTCACCGTACCGCCTTTAATCATTCCTGTTTTGATTGCTTCGAAGCGTAATTTTATATCATCAGTTGTAATGGCATCGCTCGCCAGATCGGTAACGGGCTCGTTAAACGGGAGAACCCATTCTTTATGTGGGTGCTTCGCCTTATCAAAAACGAGCGTTGCCCGCAGGCCAAGCCCTTCGGTAGACGTTGTAAATACACCCGATCCACTTTGTGTTGTGGTCATTCGTCCGCTCAGAATTTTTTTAAATTTCTTCAAACAGTCGTTTGCGATCAGGCTGTGGGACCCGGTTAATTGCGCGAGAGAAGCCTCTTTTTTGAAGAGGACTGTACCCGTTGGTGCAGTAGCGGTCTGAATGGGTAATTGTACGACTAATGGAACTGTTAAATTTTTTGCTCTGACCGGTGTCTGTGGCACACAGGTGTCAGCCATGACTTCCAGCGTGATATTCTGAAGTAATATAAGTAATATTATGGAGATAAACTTTTTCATTTTATTTAATGACAATCCAGTAAGAGTAACGTAATAGGCAGTGAATTATCAGTTACATCAATTTTGAATGGGGTGGAGCACGTCTGTTTATCGCCCCATTTGAAATTGACGACACCCTCTTCCGGTGCGGCATTTAAATAGACTTGACCCTGATCGCCCACATAATACGTGTCGTCGCTTCCCTCTATTCGTGCTCGCGTGCCAAACGGTAAGTATTCACCTTTATATTTGATCGTCATCACCGCTTTTCGGCCGATGATAGCTTTGAAGTTTGCCAGCACAACGGCATCTTTGGTCGGTGTGACTTGCGTAGATGTACTCGCGAAATCGACGTTCTTACTGGCTCTTGTATCGATATTTAAGGCGTTTCGGTGATAACTACGCAGATCCGGGACAATGGCGTATCCTCGAGAATCCGTTAACGTATTTTGGCCGCCCTCAAGCGCGACATCCGCTGCGCCGGGAATGGCGACAAGTGCCATGCTACCATTCGAATATCGTCCCGCAGTGATGCCGTGTCGGTGTGCAATGACATTGCCAGACGCATTCCAGCTAATAGACTGATTTTTATCAGCATTCCATGTCACATCCAGATCGCCGTAACGGCCCTGATAACTCAACCCAGCTGAACCACTTTTCGTGTCTTCCTCGTCTTTTTGTGAGGCGTAGGAGAGTTGCGTATTCCAGTTCAAATCCTGACGATCGCCGACTTTTCCTGTCACTCCAAGCTGGTTGGATAAATCGCTTTTCAGTGTGGACATCGTCGTGAGGCTAACCATCGGCTGCGATTTCGGGAAAAGCTCACTAAAGGGAACCGAAACGGTCAGTGCGAGCTGTTTGTCCCACTCTGCTGCGCTATCTTCACGGGTCATACTGTAAGCAAGAGAGAAGCTGGCGATTTTAAATGAGCCATTCCAACCCAACTGCCACATCCGCGAAATGGTATTGTCAGTATTTTCAGAGCGGCTGACCGTCGCATAAAAACTATGTTCTTCAGTTAAAGACTGGTTAACTGTCAGGTTATATTCACGACGTTTGCGCGTGTCTTGATACTCGTCGTTGCTATTTGCCCAGTCGCTAAACGATTGATAGTCATGCTCATAAAAGCGACTATCCATCTGAATTTGTGTATCAGTTTCGGGGATGCTATTACGGTAAGTGAGCCGTACCATTTCTCCCCGAGTTTGATCGACATTGTCATGTCGGCCTTTGCTGGTCGTCATGTCAACGGCCACGCCGCCGGCGCGGTGCAAGTCAAACCCTAGCCCAAGGCTAAACGCGAGGAATTTTTCATGAAATTGACTGCCCCCATAGAGGGTAGTATTGAGCGGAAGCCCCAAAGAGAGGGTTGATTGCAACACTTCCGGCTTCTTCTCAACGCCGCTTGAGCCCGATAGGTATTTCCCTGCGGACAGGCTGTATTTCATCTGGCCAGTGCGAAGCAGCTGCGGCACATTGGAATATGCGACAGTACTGTGCGTTTCTGAGCCATCAGCCTCTGTGATGGTTACGTCAAGTTTGCCGCCGTTTGAAACAGAGGAGAGATCGGTAATGACAAAGGGACCCGCAGGAACGGAGCGTTGATAAATAATGTTTCCATTTTCTCTGACAGTCACCCGCGCGTTGCTCTTCGCAATACCGCGAATCATTGGAGCGAACCCTGTGAGCTGGTCTGGCGTCATATCATCATCTGAACTTAGTTGAACACCTCGGATGAGCAAGCCATCGAAAATATCTCCCGGCGTGCTGGCGTCACCCAAGGTAAGCTCACCTTTCAAAGCGCGAACCGCTGTCTCAACATAGTTGCTAATGTTTTTCCAGCCTTCTTCCTTACTGACGGTGGAATTATTGCGGTAACGCCAACGCCCAATATTGATGCCGTTTGTCAGGTTGGCGTAGAGCGAATCAGATGTCGTATCATCGTGCTTAATGTATTGCTGGCCTGAGAGTTGATACATGGTCAGTAATGCAGGGATCCCATCGTCCCATTCTTCCTGAGGCACGCCTTGTAATGACTCATCTCTCAATACGGTCTGAGGAAGCGCGATCTCGAGTTTTAGCTTTGAAAAATCGAAGTTTGTTTTTACACCAGGAATTTGCTCTTCAATAGAGACACAGCCTCCTTTCAGTGCATTATCCTCTGCTCCCGATTTGAGCTTACTCATATCGACCCCCAGTTTTTTGTAGACCTCAAATGAGAGGCAAGCAACCAGTTGTTTATCGTTGTTTGCCTCAAACCGAACACTACTTACCAATACGCTTTTACCGTTAACATCAATATGTACAGAATAGGTTCCTGGAGGCTGGAATCCCTGACTGAGAAGTGCGGTGTCATTGATGACCGAACTTCCATTAACTGATTGTAATAATCCAGGGTCAAAATGTTCACCCGCCCAGGATGAGTGAGAACACACTGCTGAAACGGCAAAAGGCATTAACCAGGTAAATTTAAAACAACGCATACATCCATCTAATTAATTAAAAACGCTGCGTAAAAGTATTAGATGCAATACCAAAATCGTTAAGTGCATTCCATTCAACATTAGAACCGCCAGCAGGTTCATGTTTCAACTTAAAGGACTTGCTGCCAAATGGTGGGATAACAGTATTGTTATCAACAACAGAAACCGGGATGTTTTCTTTGTCACAAACGATATTATTTAATACAAGATAAAAAGGTGAATCATTTTTAGCTGTAATAGTGTTCCCCGCATGCGTCCAATGGAGATCTTTCATCGCCACACCTGGATCTCCTTTTAATGCAGATGGGCGAAAGAAGAATTTAATCCGATTGTTAATTGCAAGCACCATACGGCTTTCGGCCTTTGATTCCTCATCATTTAGACCTGGCACTCCTTTGACATCTAACCAGTAAAGACTTTCGCGATCTTTAGGAAGGCCATTACCTAAATACATAATACGAATAACGTTATCACTGTGCGGAGCCAGGCGAAATAATGGAGGTGTAACGACAAAAGGTAAATCCTTTTTGACCGTACTGTCACCCGCATCCAGCCATGATTGAATTAGATAAGCGCGCTCCTCGGTACTGTGAACCGTAAGAGAGGCATCTCCTTCACTTTCTTTATAGACAAGGCGATCTACATTAAGCGTTAATGATGCATGAGATACTGTTGACCATAAAAAAGTTGCAAGCAGTGATACGAGAAGTGTTTGTTTCATTTTAAACTCGGTGTTCTAAACAATTAATTTTTTACGAAAAGATTAGAGATTTTCTAACTGAACCGTTAATGATGCCTGAACATCACCTCCGGTAGGCGTTGCTCCCGCAAGTTTGACCGTGCGGAAATAAATTGGATAAACATTGGAGAAATCTATCCACCAGTCAGAAGAAATCGTTTTGGTAAGATCTATTGCGGACCCACGTGCATCATAGACGCCAATTCCAACACCTTTAGCTGATGTGGTATTATTAGAGCTATTTAGCAGCGTATCGTGAGCAGTTGGATCGGTTGAGGCAATAAACTTTAAGTTTGTTTTGTTGCATTTTTCTCCGTTCAAATGAATGCCAACAGAGTCGAGTTTTAACGGTTCTGCATCACTTCCCTGAACAGGTAATTCACTCACTTTCACATCTTTGATCGCAATACTAGAAGCAGTTAATGAGAGATCGCAAGTTGATTCAGTATCATTTACTGTTCCCGCCACCTGTAGAGTTGCTGGAACATCGTTTGGTGCTTCTTGTGCATAGACGGAGGCACAAGTCGAAAGACAAATTGCTGTAAGTAATGTGATTTTAAGATTCATTCTTTATCTCCATTGAATTGCCCAACCCCAAAAATGAGTAACAGTAATTACTCTTATAAATATAATGCCACGATAGGGGGATGGATAGCGTAGAGAGTTCTAAATTTACACTTAAAACGATCGGTGGTTAGATAAATTGATATTATTTGCTTTAAGAATGTATTGTTTATTTATTAATTAATGCGTGGGGATTATATATTAGTCAATAATATGCATGAATTATCAATCAAGCATTGGAGTAGCGTTCGGTTTCGGGCATCCAGCGCTCAATCAACGCTGCCGCTTGGTCGGGGTAACGCTCATGGATGTGGCGTGCAAGTCTTTGCACTTCCGGGATCATTGCTTGATCCCGTATCAGGTCTGCGACCTTAAATTCCGCATTACCGGTCTGACGCGTCCCTAATAGCTCGCCTGGACCGCGGATCTCAAGATCTTTCTGCGCAATGACAAAACCGTCATTGCTGTCGCGCAGTACTTGCAATCGCAACTGTGCCGTTTTGGACAGCGGTGATTTGAACAACAGCACACAATGTGACGCCACCGCCCCACGTCCTACGCGGCCTCTCAGCTGATGAAGCTGAGCAAGCCCTAAACGTTCCGGATTTTCAATGATCATCAGGCTGGCATTTGGTACATCCACACCGACTTCGATAACGGTAGTGGCGACCAGCAAATGCAGCTCACCTTGCTTGAAATCCTGCATGACCTGTTGTTTTTCCGATGATTTCATACGGCCATGCACTAACCCGACGTTGAGTTCAGGAAGCGCCAGCTTAAGTTCTTCCCATGTGGCTTCCGCGGCCTGGGCTTCCAGTAAATCGGATTCTTCAATGAGCGTGCAGACCCAGTAGGCCTGACGACCTTCCTGGATGCAGGCGTTTCGCACACGATCGACAATCTCGCTCCGTCTGGTGTCAGGAATAGCGACGGTAGTCACCGGCGTGCGGCCTGGTGGTAGTTCATCAATGGTTGACGTGTCCAGATCGGCATAGGCTGTCATTGCCAGGGTGCGCGGAATAGGCGTGGCCGTCATTATTAACTGATGCGGATGAAACCCTTGCTGAAGCCCTTTTTCCCACAGCGCCAGACGCTGATGCACGCCGAATCGGTGCTGCTCATCAATAATGACCAGGGCGAGACTGTTAAATTTCACCTGTTCCTGAAAAATGGCATGGGTTCCGACAATCATCTGCACCTGTCCGCTCGCGATGGCGTCTTGCTGTGCCAGTCTCGCTTTACCCTTTTGTTTGCCCGCCAACCAACCTACTTCAATCCCAAGCGGCGCGAACCAGTTTCGGAAGTTATTGGCGTGCTGTTCCGCCAGCAGTTCCGTTGGCGCCATTAATGCGACTTGCTTGTCATGCGCTATTGCACGTAAGGCTGCCAGTGCCGCTACCAGCGTTTTACCGGAACCTACATCGCCCTGCACAAGACGCATCATGGGAATATCTAACGCTACATCACGTTCTATCTCCGCCGTGACTCTCGCTTGCGCATTTGTAGGTTTGAATGGCAGTGATGCCAGAAGTTTATATTTAAGGTCGTCACGGGCAGCGAGCGGCAGTGCGTGGAAACGCTGCGCTCCTGCGCGGAGCGCCAGCATGCTCAGGTTATGTGCCAGTAATTCCTCGAGGATTAATCTCCGTTGCGCAGGATGTTTTCCACTTTCCAGGTCAGCAAGCTGTAAAGAGGGCGGGGGGCGATGCAGTGTACGAATCGCTTCAGGCAGACTCATCATTCCTTGCGCCAGTTCAGGTGGCAGCAGTTCAGTAATGGCGCAGGTATCTAATAGCTCAAGTGCTTGATCGGTAAGTTTGCGCAGCGTCGCCTGTTTAATACCTTCAGTCGTTGGATAAACGGGCGTTAGCGTTTCTTGTAATTCCGGGGTACTGAGGTCGCCTTGTACGCGATACTCCGGGTGGATCATCTCCGCGCCGAATTTGCCCCGTTTTGCTTCGCCATAGGCCAGCACCCGTCGCCCCGCAGCAAGACCGTTTTTCATGGCAGCACTGAAATTGAAAAAACGCATGGTGAGGATGCCGGAGCCATCGCTGATTTGGCAGGTCATCATTCGACGGCCACCAAAGGTGACGTTACAGTTCAGGATTTCACCTTCAACAGTGGCATAAATTCCGGGAAGCAGATCACCGATGGCATAAAGCTGAGTGCGGTCTTCGTAACGTAAGGGGAGGTGAAGCAGGAGATCTTGCACGGTGTGCAGACCGATTTTAGCGAGTTTACTGCTTTGCGCCGCGCCAACACCAGTGAGTGAATTCAGCGGGATTGCATCCAGCAGGCGGCCCTTCATGATTTATCCTGCGTACTGCATTGTGGACCACCACTCGGCATCCGCTTCGATTTCGCCCTGCGCGTTAACATGGGGATAAGGCAATTGCTTTTGCTTTGCTACGCGGGCGAGCACCGGATATCCGCCTTCAAACAACAATCGCTGCTGTTCCTCTTCTGGCAGCATGCTGTTTTTACGTTCGTACATACCTGCATTCTGACGCTGGCGCTGTGCCTCATACAAAATTAACGCGGAGGCAACAGACACATTCAGGGACTGTACCATGCCGATCATCGGGATAATAATATCGCGATCGGCGAGATCCAGCGCTTCCTGGGTGATCCCGGTTTTCTCTTGCCCCATTAAAATACAGGTCGGGCGGGTGTAATCGATCTCGCGAAAATCAACTGCTTTATCAGAAAGATGGGTTGCCAGGATTTGCATTCCGGCCGCTTTCAACTGCGCAACAGCCTCTGAAATCGTCGGATGCGTTTTGACCGTCACCCAACTGTTACTGCCGGCTGCACTAGACGCCATGGTACGTAGGCGATTGCCTGGCCAGACCGCGTGAACTTCATGAACACCCACGGCATCAGCGGTACGCACAATGGCAGAGACGTTATGAGGTTTGTGGACCTGCTCCATACAGACCGTCAGATCGGGCTGACGTCTGGCGAGCATCTCACAGATACGAGCATAACGCTGTGAATTCATCAGGTTAGTTACGGTTACGGGTGACTTTAATGACGTCTGGCATGACGCGAATTTTACGCATGATGTTTGCCAGATGCACTCGGTCACGGGCTGTCAGACGAATAAAGGCGCTGTAAACGCGGCCATCTTTTTCTTCTGTATTCAGGCTTTGAATGTTGGAAGAAGCCGTGTTGATTGCTGCCGTCAGGTTAGCCAGCGCACCCTGGTGGTTGAACATATCCACCTTAATTTCGGTGATGAACTCCTGCTCGGTCTCTTTATCCCACTCGACGGCCATAAACTTCTCAGGCTCTTTCTGATAGCCACGGATGTTACGGCAGGATTCGTGGTGGATGACCAGACCTTTTCCCGGGCTCACGTGCGCAATGATTGGATCGCCAGGAATCGGTCGACAGCATTTCGCGAAGGTAATCAGGACACCGTCTGCGCCTTTTATCGGTAAATGGCCGTGGCCCTGCGTGGTTGACTGCACAGTAGAGGCGTCGCCTTGCTGCAGGTTTTTCGCCACCACAACACTCATGGAATTACCGAGACCAATTTCTGCCAGCAGATCGTCCAGTGCAGCGAGCTTCATACGCTCAAGTTCACGCTGGATATTCTCCGGCGGGATCTCGGCAAGCTTACGGCTGCCACCCAACGCATGGTTGAGCAAACGGCGACCCAGGCTGACGGAGTCATCACGCTTGAGGTTTTTCAACAACTGACGAATTTTGGCGCGTGCCTTGGAGCTCACGACAAAATTCAACCACGCCGCGTTTGGACGTGCACCCGGTGCGGTAATGATTTCTACCGTCTGGCCGCTGGTGAGCGGTTGTGAAAGCGGATACGGCTGGCGGTCTACGCGTGCGCCAACGCAGGCATGACCAATATCGGTATGCACGGCATAAGCGAAGTCGACCGGCGTAGCGCCTGCGGGCAGTTCGACAATGCGCCCTTCTGGTGTGAAAACGTAAATCTCATCCGGGAAGAGATCGGATTTAACGCTCTCGATAAATTCAAACGAGCTGCCGGCGCTTTGTTGTAGCTCCAGCAAACTTTGCATCCAGCGCTGCGCGCGGATTTGCGCGGTCGTGCTGGTCTCACCGTGCTCTTTATAAGCCCAGTGCGCTGCAACACCCATTTCCGCCATTTGATCCATGTCTTCGGTGCGAATTTGCACTTCAACCGGTACGCCGTGTGGACCAATCATGGAGGTATGCAAAGATTGATAGCCGTTCGCTTTTGGAATGGCGATGTAATCTTTAACACGACCTGGACGCGGTTTGTAAAGGCTGTGCATCTGACCGAGAACACGGTAGCAAGTGTCCGAGTCATGGACGATAACGCGAAACGCGTAGATATCCATGATTGAGTGAAAACGCTGCTCTTTGAGCACCATTTTGCAGTAAATCGAGTACAGGTGCTTTTCGCGACCGCTGACGCGGCACGGTATTCCCGCTTCCTGTAAACGTCCCTCAATTTCAGAGAGGATCTTTTGAATCATCTCTTTACGGTTGCCACGCGCGGCTTTAACGACTTCTTTAATCACACGATAGCGGTTTGGGTACAACGCTTCAAAACCTAGCTCTTCAAGCTCAGTTTTAATGTGATGGATACCTAGACGGTGCGCCAGTGGGCTATAGATTTCGAGCGTTTCGCGGGCAATGCGGCGACGTTTATCCGGGCGCAATGAGCCCAGCGTGCGCATATTGTGGGTACGGTCAGCCAGTTTGATAAGGATGACGCGGATATCCTGCACCATCGCCATGATCATCTTGCGGAAGTTTTCGGCTTGCGCCTCTTTCTTGTCGCGGAATTTCAGCTTATCAAGCTTAGAGACCCCTTCCACCAGTTCGGCAACGCTTTTGCCAAACAACTGTTCCATATCCTGGTAGGTGGCGGGGGTATCTTCGATCACGTCATGCAGAAGCGCAGCCATTAGCGTTTCGTAGTCGAGTTTCATCTCGGCCAGAATACAGGCCACCGCTACCGGGTGCGTGATATAGGGTTCACCGCTTGAACGTGTTTGGCCCTCGTGAGCGTCACGTGCAACGAGATACGCCTGCTGAAGACGTTTGATTTGGTCTTCTGGCAGGTAGTGTTGAATCAGCTGATTCAGGCTTTCAAACAGATACAAGGGCGACCCGCAGGTTTAATTAACGACGGCCTTCAGCAATGGCGGTTACGGCCTGCAGTTCTGCGGCTTCCTGCTCTTGCTGCTCCTGGCGCTCACGTACGTCGAGGATCTGGTTGGTGATCAGACCTTCTTCGATTTCGCGCAATGCGATAACGGTGGTTTTATCGTTTTCTTCTGGTACCAGTGGATCTTTGCCGCCGGACTGCATCTGACGAGCGCGACGCGCGGCGACCAGTACCAGGTCAAAACGGTTACCAATTTTCTCTACAGCGTCCTGAACAGTTACGCGTGCCATACTTATAGTGCTCCACAGATGAAGAAATGACTGGGCATGATACTGAATGTGGGTTCAGTCTGCCAACAGTTTGGTGATTAAAGCGTCATGTCGCTGCTTCTGGCGGCTCATACGCAGTCGTTCGGCGCGAATAATAGTCTTAAGATCGCCAAGAGCGGTATCAAAATCATCATTCACAATCAGGTAATCATATTCAGCGTAATGGCTCATTTCTGCAACGGCCTGTGCCATACGTTTCGCAATAACTTCTTCGCTATCCTGACCACGTCCGCGAAGACGGCGGTCCAACTCTTCTTTCGACGGCGGTAAAATAAAAATACTGCGAGCCTGCGGCATCTTACTACGGATTTGCTGGGCGCCTTGCCAGTCGATGTCTAAGAACACATTGACGCCAGTTGCAAGAACCTGCTCGATAGTTTCTCGAGAGGTACCATAGTAGTTACCGAAGACTTCTGCGTGTTCAAGAAACGCATCTCTGCTAATCATCGTTCTAAATTCATCATGACTGACAAAGAAATAATGTTCACCGTGCACTTCACCAGGCCGCGGCTGACGCGTGGTGTGAGATACCGACACTTGCGTATCGTACAACGGTTGGGTTTTTAACAGTGCCTGAATCAGGCTGGATTTACCCGCGCCACTTGGAGCAGAAACAATATAAAGCGTGCCTTGAGCCATGAGAGTCTTTCGTATGTGTTAGCGATTAAGTCCTACATACGGGCTTATTATACACGTCGCCACGGTGTGACGTAGTCTTTGTCACACTTTTTCCCTTGGATTGTTGATTTTTGCGTGGCGTTTTCCAATTTTCTTGTCCTTTTGCAGCCAAAAAAATATTACATGGAAAGCTCCTCCTAAAGTGCATCTTTGCGGGTAGTCAGACTCAAATCGGACCGTTATAACTTCCCCAAACCAGGGAGGATTAACGATGTGGAAATGGGCTGGCGTAGTCATGATGGTGTGGAGTAGCTATGGAATAGCGGTATGCCCTGCGTGGTCGCATGCCAAAGCAGAACAACAAATTGCGGGGTTAAACGCTCAGATTGCTCGCTGGAATGATGCTTACTGGCAAGAAGGTAAAAGTGACGTGAGCGATGAGATTTATGATCAATTGAATACCAGGCTAAAGCAGTGGCAGCAGTGCTTTAATCATGAGCCTGTGAAAGAGGATATTCCTCACACTAACGGAACACTACGACACCCTTTTGCACATACGGGTGTGCACAAGGTGGCTGGCAAAGAAGAGTTGCGTCAGTGGATGCACTCACGACGCGATCTGTGGGTGCAACCTAAAGTCGATGGTGTGGCAGTCACATTGGTTTATCGCAAAGGGAAGTTGGTGCAGGCGATCAGTCGTGGTGACGGAGTGAAAGGTGAAGACTGGACCGCAAGAGTACAAGCAATCCCCTCTATTCCTTTAAGCGTGCAGGGCGTACTTTCGGAAAGCGTTCTTCAAGGAGAAATTTTTTTACTGCGTGAAGGGCATATTCAGCAGCAGATGGGAGGGATGAACGCCAGGGCTAAAGCAGCGGGAATGATGATGCGCCTGAATGACAAGAGGGATCTGGATAATCTCGGTGTCTTTATTTGGGCATGGCCTGATGGTCCGCAGTCTATGCCGCAACGTCTTTCTGAGCTCACCAAAGCCGGTTTTAACCTGACAGCACGGTACACGCGAGCAGTCAGCACGGCAGATGAGGTTGAAAAAAACAGAAAGGAATGGCTGACGTCACCTCTTCCTTTTGTGACTGACGGCATTATAGTTCGATCCTCGGTTGAGCCAATCGGTGAGCATTGGTTACCGGGAGAAGGGGATTGGGTCGTCGCGTGGAAGTACTCGCC
>Ga0209281_1001209_pt1 | contig 17527 bp, 16 predicted proteins | sample MedtruBG_FD_187514 | JGI IMG/M metagenome (GOLD analysis project Ga0209281, IMG submission 187514) | Root nodule microbial communities of legume samples collected from California, USA - Medicago truncatula BG (SPAdes) (version 2) | ecosystem: Host-associated > Plants > Roots > Nodule | place... | reverse complement strand
TCGCGTCGAAGCCCTGCTGGAACTCATCGATGGAGAAACGGTGAGTAATAATCGGGGACAGATCCAGACCGGACTGGATCAGCGCCGCCATCTTGTACCAGGTCTCGAACATCTCGCGGCCATAGATGCCCTTGATGAACAGTCCCTTGAAGATGACTTTGTTCCAGTCGATAGACATATCTGACGGCGGAATACCCAGCATCGCGATACGGCCACCGTGGTTCATGGTGTCGAGCATGGTGCGGAACGCCGGTGGCGCACCGGACATCTCCAGACCCACGTCAAAGCCTTCGGTCATGCCCAGCTCTTCCATCACGTCGGTCAGGCTCTCTTTCGAAACATCCACCGCGCGGGTGACGCCCATTTTGCGCGCCAGCGACAGACGGTATTCGTTCACGTCGGTGATCACAACGTTGCGCGCGCCCACGTGCTTCGCTACGGCTGCCGCCATAATGCCGATTGGGCCCGCACCGGAGACCAGCACGTCTTCACCGACCAGGTCGAAGGAGAGCGCCGTATGCACCGCGTTGCCGAACGGGTCGAAGATGGAGGCCAGGTCGTCAGAGATATTGTCCGGGATTTTGAACGCGTTAAACGCCGGGATCACCAGGTATTCCGCGAAGCAGCCCGGGCGGTTTACGCCCACGCCAATGGTATTACGGCACAGGTGCGTACGTCCGCCGCGGCAGTTACGGCAGTGGCCGCAGGTAATATGGCCTTCACCGGAGACGCGATCGCCAATTTGGAAGCCTTTCACTTCCTGGCCGATACCCACCACTTCACCGACATATTCGTGACCGACAACCATCGGTACCGGAATGGTTTTCTGCGACCACTGGTCCCAGTTGTAGATGTGAACGTCAGTACCGCAGATGGCGGTTTTACGAATTTTGATCAGCAGATCGTTATGACCGACTTCCGGCTCCGGCACGTCGGTCATCCAAATCCCTTCTTCCGCTTTCAGTTTGGATAACGCTTTCATCACACGTCCTTTGGCACCACCGGGAAGAAGAACCCGGTGACGTAAATCCCTTCTTTCTGCAGTTCGCGGGCAAATTGCTGCGCGACGACCGCATCGCCCAGCATCACCGGAATGATCGCGTGGTCAGCACCGGCCAGGGTAAACCCTGCGGCGCTCATTTTTTCACGGAACAGACGGGCGTTGGACCACAGGCGGTCGCGCAGCTCAGCGCCGGACTCCACCATCTCCAGCACCTTGATGGAGGCGGCAACAATGGCCGGCGCCAGGGAGTTGGAGAACAGGTACGGGCGAGAGCGCTGGCGCAGCCACTCGACCACCTCTTTACGCGCGGCGGTATAGCCGCCGGACGCGCCGCCGAGCGCTTTGCCCAGCGTACCGGTGATGATATCCACGCGGCCCATCACGTCACAGTATTCGTGGGAACCGCGGCCGTTTTCGCCGACAAAACCGACCGCGTGAGAGTCATCAACCATCACCAGCGCGTCGTATTTATCCGCCAGGTCGCACACGCCCTTCAGGTTGGCGATCACGCCGTCCATGGAGAACACGCCGTCGGTGGCGATCAGCACGTGGCGAGCCCCCGCTTCACGAGCCTCTTTCAGGCGCGCTTCCAGCTCGACCATGTCGTTGTTGGCGTAGCGGAAACGCTTCGCTTTGCACAGGCGTACGCCGTCAATGATGGAGGCGTGGTTCAGGGCGTCGGAGATAATCGCATCTTCTGCGCCAAGCAGGGTCTCAAACAGACCGCCGTTGGCGTCGAAGCAGGAGGAGTACAGAATCGCGTCTTCCATTCCGAGGAAGCTCGCCAGCTTTTGCTCAAGCTGCTTGTGGCTGTCCTGCGTACCGCAGATAAAGCGTACGGAGGCCATGCCGAAACCGTGGGTGTCCATGCCGTTTTTTGCAGCGGCAATCAGCTCAGGGTGATTCGCAAGACCTAAGTAGTTGTTCGCACAAAAGTTGATCACATGGCTGCCGTCGGCAACGGTGATGTCCGCCTGCTGGGCAGACGTGATAATACGCTCTTCCTTGAACAACCCTTCCGCACGTGCGGTGTCGAGGTCGCTGTTTAACTGTTTGTAAAAATCACCACGCATTGCAATTCTCCAGACTCGGCAAATTTCGGGACATATTACCCAAACCTATAGTTCATGACGAGATGACACGTCATCTCTTGTCGTTTTTGCAGCATAAATCACGCGTACCCCTGCGCTGTGAAGGTGAATGGCTGAAGGGCAGCCATACTAATGATATGATAGAGACATTAGCGTCCGGGATTGTCCCCGGGCTCCACACTTCAAAGGTTACAGTTATGATCATCGTTACCGGCGGCGCGGGCTTTATCGGCAGCAATATTGTTAAGGCTCTCAATGACAAAGGCATCACCGACATCCTGGTGGTTGACAACCTGAAAGACGGCACCAAGTTCGTCAACCTGGTGGATCTGAACATCGCTGACTACATGGATAAAGAAGACTTCCTTATCCAGATTATGGCAGGCGAAGAGTTCGGCGAGATCGAAGCCATCTTCCACGAAGGTGCGTGTTCTTCCACCACCGAGTGGGACGGCAAGTACATGATGGACAATAACTATCAGTACTCCAAAGAGATCCTGCACTACTGCCTGGAGCGTGAAATTCCGTTCCTGTATGCCTCCTCCGCGGCAACCTACGGCGGCCGCACCTCTGACTTTATCGAATCCCGCGAGTATGAACAGCCGCTGAACGTCTACGGTTACTCCAAATTCCTGTTCGACGAGTACGTGCGTCAGGTGCTGCCTGAAGCGAACTCGCAGATCGTCGGCTTCCGTTACTTCAACGTCTACGGACCGCGCGAAGGCCACAAAGGCAGCATGGCGAGCGTGGCGTTCCACCTGAACACCCAGCTGAATAACGGCGAAAGCCCGAAACTGTTCGAGGGCAGTGACGGCTTTAAGCGCGACTTCGTTTACGTAGGCGACGTAGCCGCAGTGAACCTGTGGTTCTGGGAAAACGGCGTATCCGGCATCTTCAACCTGGGTACAGGCCGCGCGGAGTCCTTCCAGGCGGTGGCTGACGCAACGCTGGCGTATCACAAAAAAGGCAGCATCGAGTACATTCCGTTCCCTGACAAGCTGAAAGGCCGTTATCAGGCGTTCACCCAGGCTGACCTGACCAACCTGCGCGCCGCAGGCTACGACAAGCCGTTCAAGACCGTTGCCGAAGGCGTAACGGAATATATGGCCTGGCTGAACCGCGACGCATAAGTATGAAGATTCTGGTGATCGGCCCGTCATGGGTGGGCGACATGATGATGTCGCAAAGTCTCTATCGCACGCTCAAGGCGCGTTATCCCCAGGCGATAATCGACGTGATGGCACCTGCATGGTGCCGTCCGCTGTTGTCGCGTATGCCGGAAGTGAACGAGGCGATCCCGATGCCACTCGGCCACGGGGCGCTGGAAATCGGTGAACGCCGCAAGCTCGGCCACAGCCTTCGAGAGAAGCGCTATGACCGCGCGTATGTGCTGCCAAACTCCTTTAAGTCCGCCCTCGTGCCTTTCTTTGCGGGCATTCCGCACCGTACCGGCTGGCGTGGTGAAATGCGCTATGGCCTGCTGAACGACGCGCGGGTGCTGGATAAAGAGGCCTGGCCGCTGATGGTGGAGCGCTACGTGGCGCTGGCCTACGACAAAGGGGTGATGCGCAGCGCGAAAGACCTGCCGCAGCCGCTGCTCTGGCCACAGCTTCAGGTTAACGACGGGGAAAAATCCCACACCTGCAATGCGTTTGGACTTTCATCCGAACGCCCGATGATTGGCTTCTGCCCCGGTGCAGAGTTCGGTCCGGCGAAACGCTGGCCGCACTATCACTACGCCGAACTGGCGAAACAGCTGATCGACGAAGGCTACCAGATTGTGTTGTTTGGCTCGGCGAAAGATCACGAGGCGGGTAACGAAATTCTCGCCACGCTGAGCAACGAGCAGCAGGCCTGGTGCCGCAATCTGGCTGGCGAAACGCAGCTTGAGCAGGCGGTTATTTTGATCGCCGCCTGTAAGGCCGTGGTCAGCAACGACTCTGGCCTGATGCACGTGGCCGCCGCGCTGGACCGCCCGCTGGTGGCACTATATGGCCCAAGCAGCCCGGACTTCACGCCGCCGCTGTCGCATAAAGCGCGCGTCATTCGACTCATCACCGGCTACCACAAGGTGCGTAAAGGTGATGCTGCTGAGGGTTATCATCAGAGCCTGATCGACATTACGCCAGAGCGCGTCCTTGAGGAACTCAACGCCCTGCTGTTGAGCGAAGAAGGATAACGAATGCGGGTATTGATCGTTAAAACGTCTTCAATGGGTGATGTTCTGCATACGCTGCCGTCGCTGACGGACGCCATGCGGGCCATTCCCGGCATTCGTTTCGACTGGGTGGTGGAAGAAGGCTTCGCGCAGATCCCCACCTGGCATGAAGCGGTTGATCGCGTGATCCCGGTGGCGATTCGCCGCTGGCGCAAAGCGTGGTTCTCCGCCCCCATTAAAGCCGAGCGCAAAGCCTTTCGCGATGCGGTGCAGGCTCAGCGTTACGATGCCATCATCGACGCGCAGGGACTGGTCAAAAGCGCCGCGCTGGTGACGCGTCTGGCGCACGGCGTAAAGCACGGTATGGACTGGCACACCGCCCGCGAACCGCTGGCAAGCCTGTTCTATAACCGTCGCCACCACATTGCAAAACAGCAGCACGCCGTCGAACGCACCCGGGAGCTGTTCGCGAAAAGCCTCGGCTTTGCGAAACCCGACGCTCAGGGCGATTACACCATTGCGCAGCATTTTTTACGCAATACAGCCCTCTCCACTCAGCCTTATCTTGTCTTCCTGCATGCCACAACGCGCGACGATAAGCACTGGCCGGAAACGCACTGGCGAAGGCTGATTGAACTAATGCAACCTTGCGGTATCCATATTAAACTCCCGTGGGGCGCTGAACATGAACGACAGCGTGCGGAGCGTCTGGCCGCAGGATTTTCGCATGTTGAGGTTTTGCCTAAACTCACGCTGGCACAGGTTGCTGCGCAGTTAGCGGGAGCGAATGCTGTCGTTTCCGTTGATACGGGATTAAGCCATTTAACCGCTGCGCTGGATCGTCCAAATCTGACGATTTTTGGCCCGACCGATCCGGGTTTGATTGGGGGTTACGGTAAAAACCAGCATCAGATGGTCAGCCCGACTCAGCAAACAAAGGATATTAGCGCAGATGCGATTTTTTCATTTTTACAGGGCAGCCACTGGCTTTCCAACAGGGATATTTAACCCATGAGTTATGTATTTCTGCTGATTTTACTCTTTCCGGTGAAGCTCATCCGGAAGCTGTTTCGCAAGGACACAGGTAAAAACCTTGTCATTCAAACAGCCAAAATCGGTGACTTTGTTAATGCTACGCCCCTCCTGGCGTACCTGCAAAAAAGCGATGTGCTTATCAGTCGCAGCGTGGGTGCGCTGGCGAAGCATGATGACACTATCGAGCAGATTTATTTTATCGAGCAGCATAAGCGCAATCTGTGGCGCAAGCTCTGCTTTGCCTGCAGGATTATGAATCGCTATGACAACGTGTATCTCCTGCAACCCAACAGCGTGAATCTCTTTTTCGCCTCCGTCTGTAATGCAAAAAACAAACAATTTTTAAGCACTTATACGCGCAGATGGTATCACGGCATTTTCTATACCACGGCTGACGGTACCGTTGAGCATGGTAAACAAACGTTGTCGGTCACAAACTATCTGAAGCTGGCGGACCGCTCGCTGACGTGGCAAGACTCCCCAAAGCACGCTACCAGGCCGCTTTTTAAGCCGCAGACTTGGCCGGAAATCCTTGATAAACCCGGCGTTATCCGCATCGGCATCAGTATCGCCGCCGGGAATAAAGCGAAAACCGTTCCGCCCATTATATGGAAGCGAATTGTTGAGCATCTCGCTGACCTGCCCTGCGAGTTTTATGTATTTGGTGCGCCCAATGAGCAGCCGTGGATGGATGATATCACCCGTGCTTATGGTGAAATGCCCAATTTCACCAACCTCATCGGGCAAATCTCCCTTGAAGAGCTTCCCTGGGCGATTTCAAAAATGGATTGCTATATCGCATCGGATTCTGGGAACGTTTATATTGCCGACGCGGTAGGTGTGCCGGTGGTGTTGCTGTTTGGACCATGCTGTCACCATGAACAGCGTCCGCTTGGCAATGTGTTGTTGATTGGTAATGACGACAACATTTGTTCTTATGTGTTTGAAACGCGTTATTATTTTTCACAAGAACGCGAAGCGTTATTCGCGGCAACAGAAGACGCGCTACGCGAGCTTAAACATTTTATCTGCGAGTTACCTAACGTTAACGCAACCACCTATGCTATTGATGCTCAAGGAAACTAATTTCTATGGCTTTTCTTAGCGTCATTATTGCCGCGCATAACGCCGAAGATACGCTTCATGCTACGTTAGAAAGCCTGCACGCCGCGATGGATAATGCGGGCGATGCCGTTGAAGTCATTATCTTTAATGACAGTTCCGATGATGCCACACAGGATATTATCGAGAAATGGTTGCCTGCGTTCCCACACGCGCAATCCCGGTACGTTGAGTACCGTAACGTCGGTCATGTTCGGAACAGTGCAGTGTCTCTGGCATCAGGCGATTACATCACGATGCTGGATAGTGATGATCGACTGAAGCCTTGCAGCCTCAGGGACGCAGTGGTTTTTTTGAAAGCACAGCGTCCAGATATGCTACTGACGCGCTTGCTGGAAACCCGTGATATCAGGAAAATCACCGCATTCTGGCAGGGCTTTACGCCCGTCTCTTTTTCACAGAATGAGGCGATAAAGCGTTTCTTGCAGCATAAAGCGTTTCAGGCACATCTCATCGGTCAATTTATTCATCGGAAGTTGTACGAGAGCAACCCTATTCCCTCGATGGTCTGTTACGAAGACTTTGCGGTATTTCCTGCCATGCTCATGCAGGCAGAAAAAATCTGCTATCAACGCCAGGGGCATTACTATTACATCAAACGTAGCGAAAGTTTGTCGAGTCGTCTCGACGCCAGTAAAATCACGACACTTGTTGAATGTACATTAAAGATGGAAAAAACGTTTCCGCAAGCGTTTAAAAATCTGATTAATTGTCACTGGTTTGATATCTACAGTAACCATCGGCAACACCTTACCGATCAACAGCTCACATTCGTTAAATCACGGGTAAATGCGCTTTATTCGCTATCATTTTTCTTATCCAGCGATGTTCGTTTCAGCTATAAAAAAAGGGTTATTGAGGCATTATGGAAAAAGTAAAATTGCGTCTTTATCAACTGACGCTAATTCTGAGCCTTATCTCGCTTGCATTGGCCTTGATCAGTTCGGGTAAGCAGCGAGAGTTTTTCTATATCGCGATATATGCCAGCATTATCGGCTTAGCGCTCGAATATAAAAAAATCACACTGCGCCCCTTTTCAATAGCACTGCCCATTTTGTTGATTGGGTTACTTAATTTTGCCTGGTACATGGTTTATGAATACCATAGTGAAGGTTTGAACGCATACAGCGATTATCTCGGTTCAAGTAAGAAGCTGATTTTAGCCAGTTTCCTTATTTTCTATCTTGACCGGTTTAAGTCTTACGTTGATAAGGCCTCCTTCCAGAAGTATTTCTTCTATGCCTCAGGCGCGGGGTTTGTCCTCGCCACGGGTTATGGCTTATGGCAGGCATCGCAGGGAATGGTACGTGTTGAGATGGCCATTAATCGCGCGACCGTATCAGCTTACGTATACTCTGTGTTATCTCTCGCTTTTGTATACAGTCTTTATCTGCAGAAAAACGTTAAGCTGTATGTGGCTGCGGGTATCACCATCTTAGTTTCTTATTTCATCATTCTTCTGACGGGGACGCGTGCCGCAATGGGCCTGTATTTGCTTTTGGCCATCGTGCTCACGCTTTACCACTTCAGACGAATTCATCTTAAATCGACGCTGATCTTTTTATGTGTTGTGGCGGGGATTGTCATCGTTAGCTACAAGCCATTGATTTCTCCCAAGATAACGCAAACGCAAATCGAAATAGAAAAGTATGAGAAAGGGTATGACAAAACCTCACTCGGCGCGCGTTTTTCCATGTGGACCGTGGGTATTCAGAACGGGCTCGCGCATCCATTGGGGCAGTCAGTTGAAGATCGCCAGGTATGGACGCAGCGTTATATAAAAGAGGGACATCCGCATCTCGTTACTGCATTAAAATATATCAATGTTCATCTGCACAATGAATTTATTGAGAAATATTCGCTGCAGGGTATCCCTGGGCTGGTGATATTATTCTTTTTCTTTGCGTCGATGATCGTTTACGCGCTTAAAAATAACAATGGCCTGTTGCTGACAACCATGCTCCTGCTTTTATTGTATGGCCTGACCGACGTTATATTGTTGAGCTCAGAAGCCTTGATATTCTTTGTTACCCTGTTTGCCTTGAGTACACCCTTTTCGCAAACCAGACAACGCTGATGATAATGCCCGCTGCGCGGGCATTAATTTTTTTTGTACTGATAAAACTCCGCCAGCGTCATCCCTACGGTTTTATCTGACAACCACGTAAACAGCGCTTCCAGATCGCGATACAAGCCCTCAATCGCCGCTTCATCCTTAAACGTGGGGCTCCCGCCGGGCATAAACTCAGATGAATGAAGCATAAACTCCACATAATCATTCCCCTGCGATAAGCACTGTTGCGCGACCTGAATCATCTGCGCGGGGTTCCCACCAGACGGTCGTAGCCAGTTCACGGACGGTGAGCGATATTTACCGCGAAGACGATCGTAGCCCTGCTTGACGATATTCAACCAGGCCGGGTGTTTATACTGAATACTCATCGGGACTTCGAGTAGCGGGCTATTACCCGCCCGGGAAATATCATCCGTGTCCATGAAGTAGGCATGGTCAGGGAAATGCTGATAATTCGTTCCGCCACTCCCCTGCGGGGCACCTTTCGCGTTGCGCCAGTTCACGCGCGGCGTAACGGAACAATCAACCTGATAGCCCAGTTCAATAAGCAATTTGGCATAGCGGCTATCAAAGGCCCAGCGCCCGGCCCGATGGCTCAGCATTTTGGTCTGGAAGGTCTCTTCCAGCAGGCGGGTCATGAAGAGCACTTTTTCGCGCATCACCTCGTCTGAAAACTCAATCAGATACGGCTGCCAGCGCCAGTCATCACCCGTGAGATCGTGCTCCGGCGGGCTATTCCAGGCATGCAGGTGCATACCCACTTCCCCCTGACCGCGAGCAATAACGTCCCTTGCGAATTCAATGAAAACGGGCTCGATTGCCATCTCATAGTTTGTCAGCCAGACGGGCTTAAAACCAAAACGTTCGCAAAGCGCCTGAAATCGCGCCAGGTAGCGTGCGTTTTCCGTTTTGATCACCCGATGGTTTTGCCAGAGATTATCGCCTTCGGTATCGATCGTGATGATAAACGCTGGTTTTTTCATAATGAGTCCATGAGACAAAGTAGTTAGCGCTATGTTACGCACGCCTCAAAGCAGGAGTAAACCCTTCCAGGGAAATTCCTGACATTGTGGAGAAAGAGTGCAAGTCGCTACCAGCTCTATTAGAATTGCCAACAGTACAACGCCGATAAAATGATGATGAATAACTTACCTGACACGCCTGATTTGCGCATTTTACTGATCAAACTTCGCCATCATGGTGACATGTTACTCACCACCCCCGTCATCGATTCGTTACGCCAAAAATGGCCTGAGGCGCAAATCGACGTGCTTCTCTATGAAGAGACACGCGATATGCTCGCCGCGCATCCGGCGATCGGCACAATTTATGGTATCGATCGCAAATGGAAGCAGCTGGGCACGCTGAAGCATCTCCAGAAAGAGTGGCAGCTGCTTAGCACATTGAGAAGACAGCATTATCACCTGGTGATTAACCTTGCCGATCAGTGGCGCAGCGCCATCGTCACGCGCTTCACCGGTGCCCCGGTTCGCCTCGGGTTTGCCTTTAATAAGCGCAAGAGTGCATTCTGGCGGTTTTGTCATAGCAATTTGGTCTCTGTCGCGAATCACCCGTCCCTGCACACCGTTGAGCAAAATCTTTCCATCCTTTCAGCGCTGCCGGTTGACCCAAAACCCGCCGTCACCATGGCTTACCGCCCGGATGACTGGCAACACGCACACCACCTCTTGACGCAAAAAGGTGTAGGCGAGCGATACATCGTGATTCAACCCACGTCGCGCTGGTTCTTCAAATGCTGGGATGAAGGAAAGATGGCGCAAACCATCACCGCCCTGCAGCAGGAAGGCCACACCATCGTTCTCACGGCTGGCCCGGATAAAAAAGAGATGGCAATGATCGATCGCATTCTCGCTGCCTCACCGAAAACGGGCGTCGTCTCGCTGGCAGGTCAATTGACGCTGCGTCAACTGGCATCCCTTATCGATCATGCGCGTCTGTTTATCGGCGTGGATTCCGTGCCGATGCATATGGCCGCGGCGCTTCAGACACCCTGCGTGGCGCTGTTTGGCCCCTCAAAGCTGACGTTCTGGTCTCCGTGGCAGGTCAACGGGGAGGTTATCTGGGCCGGTGACTACGGCCCGCTCCCCAATCCGGACGCCATTGATACCAACACCAAAGAACGCTATCTCGACGCCATTCCCGTGGATGCTGTCGTCTCCGCTGCAAAGAGATACCTGTAATGAAACACCATCGCCTGGCGATTGTTCGCCAAAAATATCGCCCTGATGGCGGAGCGGAACGTTTCGTCTCCCGCGCGCTGACGGCGTTAAGCAATCAAAATCTTGAGCTCAACGTTATCACCCGCGAATGGCAGGGAGAAAAGCAGGACGACTGGCATATCCACATTTGTGACCCGCGCAAGTGGGGACGCATCAGCCGCGAACGCGGTTTTGCGCATGCCGCCCGCACACTGTGGCAGCAGCAGCAATTTGATATTGTACAAAGCCACGAGCGTATCCCGGGCTGCGACATTTACCGCGCAGGCGATGGCGTTCATCGCCGCTGGTTGCTGCAGCGTGCGCGGATCCTACCCGCCTGGCGCGCACAAATGCTCATGCACGATCGCTACCACCGTTACGTGATGAATGCCGAACGTGAAATGTACCAGGCTCCTGAGTTAAAAGCCGTTATCTGTAATGCTGAGATGATCAAACGAGAAATCGTCGAAGACTTTGATATTGACGCAAAAAAGATACATGTGATTTATAATTCAATTGATTCCAGCCGCTTCGTTCCGGCCGAGGAAGCACAGCGTGCCGCGCTGCGTCAGCAGTTTGGTCTACCAACCCACGCCGTTGTGTTTTGCTTTGTAGGCTCAGGATTTGAACGAAAGGGGTTAGCCAGCGCCATACGCGCTATCGCGGGAACAGCGGCGTGGCTGATTGTGGTTGGGCAGGATAAAGCGGAAAATCGTTATCGTGAACTCGCCCGTTCACTCGGCTGTGAAGGGCAAATCCGTTTCCTGGGGATGCAAAAAGAGACGTTGCCGTTTTACCAGCTATCCGATGGTTTACTGCTGCCAACGCTGTATGATCCCTTTCCTAACGTTATTCTTGAAGCGATGGCCTGCGGTTTACCTGTCATTACTTCAGAGAGTTGCGGCGGAGCCGAATTTATTGAGCAAGGCAACAACGGATTTTACTGTGACGCACTTGATATCAACACATTGAAGGAGGCAGTAGCCGCCATTCCTTCTCTGGAAAAGAATAACAATATGGGGCTAGCGGCACGTGAACGTGTAAAAGAGGCCACCCCCGAAAAACTATCAAGTCAGCTTATTTCGCTTTATCAAAAATTACTGGATTAAAAATGCGCATCCTAATGATTATTGATGGTTTACCCGGTGGAGGAGCTGAAAAAACAGTTCTTACACTTTCCAGCGGATTGATCGAAATGGGGCATCAGGTCTCCCTGTTCTCCCTGCGGAAAGTGTGCGACTACGCCATCCCGGAAGGCATCGATTTTCAGGTTATTCAGGATACGTGTAAAAAGCCGTGGCGGAAGCTGACGGAGATCCCGCGCCGCGCCCGACTGCTGGATAATGCGATTAAGCAGGCTGAACGCAGTGGAAAATTTGATGTGGTGTTCTCCCACCTGCATAAAACTGACCGCATCGTGGCGCACTGCCGCGCACTGGAACGCGATAAAGTCTGGTTCTGCGTACATGGCATGTTCTCGTTCTCCTATCTGCGCCATCGCAGCGGTCTTTCGCGCTGGTTTAAACATTATAAGATTCGTCATACCTACGAAAACCGCAATGTTGTGGCCGTCTCAGCCGCCGTGTTGAAAGACCTCTCGGAAACGCTGGCAATCGATCTTCGTCGCCAGGCAGTTATCCATAATCCTTTCGATATTCCAGAAATCCAGCGTCTGGCGGACGAACCCTATGAGATGCAGGGACAGGATTACCTTATTCACGTCGGCCGCTTCCACGAGCACAAACGTCACGATCGTCTCTTACGCGCCTTTGCGCTGAGCCAGATTGACACAACACTGGTTATGATGGGAAATGGTGCCGATGCTAAAATTCAAAAACTAAAACAGCTGGCTATCGAACTGGGCATTGAAAACAAAATTGTTTTCCGCCCATTCCAGCCCAATCCCTATCCGTGGATTAAAGGCGCACGCCTCTTAGTGTTAAGCTCTGACTGTGAAGGTTTTGGTAATGTATTGGTCGAATCCATTATCTGTCAGACGCCGCCCGTCAGTACAAACTGCCCGGGTGGACCCGCTGAAATCCTCACAGGCGACTTAGCGCGCGGGCTGACAGCATTAAATGATGAGTCACTGGCAAAAACGCTGGCAGATATCTATGCCTCTCCGCCAGTCGTTGATCGCGCAACGATCGCATCGTTCGGCATCAATGCCATCTGCCAGCAATATATTGCTTTGGTCGACAATCCATAATAATCAGGTTTCTTATGCAAAATTCAGCGCCATTATTAAGCGTGGTGGTTGCCGTTTATAACGGCGAAGCGTTCCTGGACCAGTTCTTTACCTGCCTTGTCAATCAACACATCGACAGCATGGAAGTCATCATCGTCAATGACGGCTCCACTGACCGCTCGATGGAGATTGTCGAAAACTGGCGAGAAAAGCTGCCGCAGCTGCAGGTCATTGAGCAGAAAAACCAGGGTGTTTCCATCGCGCGGAATAGCGGTCTGGCCCTCGCGACGGGTCAATATCTTTCCTTTCCGGATATTGATGATGTCTTTAAACCCGGCATGTATCAGCATCTGCTGGATATGGCTGTTACGCAGGATCTGGACGTCGCCACCTGTAACGGGAACTACGTCTGGGAAAATAATAAAAAACCCTCGCGCCCGATTTTCCCTGAGGACAAACTGGCCTCGACAGGCGTGATGACTGGCGCGGCGTGGTTAAAGATGGCGCTGGATTCTCGTAAGTTCCTCCACGTCACCTGGTTGAATATCTATCGCCACGACTTTATCCGTAAACACAGTTTCCATTTCGAACCCGGCCTGCGCCATCAGGATATCCCGTGGACGACTGAAGTGCTGCTCGCGGCTGAGCGGGTTCAGTACACCAGTGAACGTTATTATGACTACTACATTCACTCCGCATCGGTGTCCCATATGCCGGACAATGACGACACGCTCATTCGCTCGGCGCGCCATTACATGAAAATCCTGCAGATGCTTGATGCCATCAATCAACGCTACCCGGATAAAGTGAAAGGTATCCCGGCCTGCCACTGGCAAATCGCAAAAGAGGGACTGGGGATTATTCACACCTTCGACAACATGAAGGATGAGAAGAAGAAATCCATGATTATTAAAGAGTTCTTCGAAACGGGTATCTGGAAACTCATCTGGAAAAGTGCAAAAAGTCCGCGTTTACGCTGGCGACTGGGCCGCCGTTACTTCCGCTTAAAGCGGTATCTGGCATAAGAGATAGCTTTACCTGGCTTAAATGCTTAGAATTTGCCCGCCGAAACTAAAAAAACGGATAATCGATTGGAATTGTTGTATACCGCCCTGCTCTATCTCATTCAGCCACTGGTGTGGCTGCGACTGTTGCTTCGTAGCCGTAAAGCACCCGCGTATCGAAAACGCTGGGCTGAACGCTATGGCTACTGCCGTAATAAAGTTGCCCCGGACGGTATTTTGCTCCATTCCGTTTCAGTTGGTGAAACGCTGGCGGCTATCCCGCTGGTTCGCGCCCTGCGTCACCGATACCCGTCACTGCCGATCACCGTCACGACGATGACGCCCACCGGCTCTGAGCGTGCGTTATCCGCTTTCGGAAAAGACGTGCATCACGTCTATCTGCCTTACGATCTGCCCTGCGCCATGAACCGTTTCCTGAATACCGTTCGCCCGAAACTGGTGATCGTGATGGAAACCGAGCTGTGGCCGAATATGATTTCTGCCCTCCATGCCCGTAAGATCCCATTGGTTATCGCTAATGCCCGCCTGTCTGAGCGCTCGGCGAAAGGGTACGGCAAGCTGGGCAAATTTATGCGTCGCCTGCTGAGTAAAATCACCTTGATTGCGGCGCAGAATGAAGAAGATGCGGCGCGCTTCATCGCGCTAGGCCTGAAACGCAACCAGCTTGCGGTAACGGGCAGCCTTAAATTCGATATTTCCGTCACGCCTGAACTCGCCGCCCGTGCGATCACGCTGCGTCGCCAGTGGGCCCCGCGACGTCAGGTCTGGATTGCGACCAGCACCCACGACGGCGAAGAAGAGATCATTCTCCAGGCGCACCGTAAGTTGCTGGAAACATTCCCTGATTTACTGCTTATCCTCGTGCCTCGCCATCCTGAGCGCTTCAAAGATGCCCGCGATATGGTGCAAAAAGGGGGTTTCAGCTACACCCTGCGCAGCAGCGGTGAGATCCCTTCCGGCAGCACTCAGGTAGTGATTGGCGATACGATGGGCGAGTTGATGCTTTTATACGGCATTGCTGACCTCGCTTTTGTCGGCGGCAGCCTGGTCGAGCGCGGCGGTCATAACCCACTGGAACCGGCAGCACACGCCATTCCGGTACTGATGGGACCGCACACGTTTAACTTCAAAGATATCTGCGCGAAATTGCAGCAGGCCGATGGTTTAATTACCGTGACCGACGCGGATTCTGTGGTCAAAGAGGTATCGACCCTTCTGACTGATGAAGATTATCGCCTGTGGTACGGGCGTCATGCCGTCGAAGTACTGCACCAGAACCAGGGCGCACTGACCCGTCTGCTGCAGCTTCTGCAACCTTATCTGCCTCAGCGGAGCCACTAATGTCAACGCGTCTGTCGGTCGTGATGATCGCCAAAAACGCCGCCGACCTGCTTCCGGATTGCCTGGCCTCCGTCGCCTGGGCTGATGAAATCGTCATCCTGGACTCCGGCAGCACGGACAACACGGTAGATGTCGCCCGCGCGGCGGGCGCAAAAATCTATACCAATACTGACTGGCAAGGTTATGGCATTCAGCGCCAGCGCGCGCAGGAATATGCCACCGGCGATTATGTGTTAATGCTCGACACTGACGAACGCATCACGCCAGAACTGCAGCATGCTATTCAAACGGTGCTTTCCTCGCCTCAGCCAGGTGCGGTATACAGCATTGCCCGCCGCAACTACTTTCTTGGCCGCTTTATGCGCCACAGCGGGTGGTATCCTGACCGCGTGATGCGCCTCTACGAGCGCGAGCGATATCAGTACAACGACAATCTGGTCCATGAATCCCTGAGCTGCAACAGCGCGCAGGTCATCCCCCTGACGGGCGATTTGCTGCACCTGACCTGCCGTGATTTCGCGAGCTTCCAGCGTAAACAGCTCAACTATGCCACCGCATGGGCGCAGGAGCGTCACCAGCGCGGCAAGAAGACCTCGCTGACGGGTATCTTCACCCACACACTGGGCGCGTTTCTGAAAACGCTGCTGCTGCGCGGCGGCGTGCTGGACGGTAAACAGGGCTGGTTACTCGCAGTGGTCAATGCCCAGTATACTTTCAACAAATACACCGAGCTGTGGGCGCTCTGCCGCGGCTACTCTGAGAAAACGTGAGCCATGAGCACAAAAGCGATTTATCCGGGTACCTTCGATCCGATCACCAACGGTCATGTTGATATCATCACCCGTGCGGCGTGCATGTTCGACAAGGTGATCCTGGCGATTGCCGCCAGCCCCAGCAAGAAGCCGATGTTTGACCTGAACGAGCGCGTTACGCTCGCCACCGATGCCATTTCGCATCTGCCGAACGTTGAGGTGGTTGGGTTTAGCGACCTGATGGCTAACTTCGCCCGCGCTCAGCAGGCAAACATTCTGATCCGGGGTTTACGCGCCGTAGCAGACTTTGAGTATGAAATGCAGCTGGCGCACATGAACCGCCATCTGATGCCAGAGCTGGAGAGCGTGTTCCTGATGCCCTCCAAAGAGTGGTCGTTTATCTCTTCCACGCTGGTAAAAGAGGTGGCGCGTCATCACGGCGACGTCACCCACTTCCTGCCGGTTAACGTCCACCAGGCCTTGATGGAAAAGTTAAAGTAACGCTATTTCTGGCACTGACGGCAATAGAACGTGGCGCGCTGGGCGTGCTTCGTGGCAATAACTGGCGTCCCGCAGGCTCTGCACGGTTCACCCTTACGGCCATATACCTGCAGCTCCTGGGCAAAATAGCCCGGCTTCCCGTCGCTTTGCAGGAAGTCCTTCAGCGTCGTCCCGCCCTGCTCAATAGAGCGCAGCAGCACCGCTTTAATCACTCTGACCAGCAGTTCGCACTCTTGCGCCGACAGCGAAGAGGCCAGCCGATCGGGATGGATCCCGGCCGCAAACAGCGATTCGCTAGCGTAAATATTCCCCACGCCGACCACCAGCTTGTTATCCATCAGCCAGGGCTTAATCGGGGTCTTTTTCTTTGCGCACTTCTCTTTCAGGTATTCCGCATTAAACGCATCTGACAGCGGTTCAGGCCCGAGATGCGCCAGCACGTTGTGCCCTTCCAGCTCCTTCGTCCACAGCCATGCGCCAAAACGCCGCGGGTCGGTGTAACGCAGCACTTTGCCATTGCTCATCACCAGGTCAACGTGATCGTGCTTTTCCGCAGGCAGCTCTTCAGTAAGGATGCGCAGGCTCCCGGACATCCCCAGATGGATAATAATCCAGCCGTCAGGCAGCTCCAGCAGCAGGTACTTGGCACGACGCTGCACGCTAAGGACGGGTTTGTCACTTAACGCGTGGATCTCATCGGACACCGGCCAGCGCAGACGCCCATTACGGACAACTGCGTGAAGAATGGTTGCGCCGACCAGATGGGGCTCAATGCCGCGACGGCTGGTCTCTACCTCAGGTAATTCAGGCATGGTTCCTCCGTTGAGATGCAGAATGCAAAAAACCCCGCAGATGCGGGGTTTTTCAATACAAGGAGACTAAAATTATTTGATTTTAGCTTCTTTGTACAGTACGTGCTGGCGTACAACTGGATCGAATTTTTTCAGTTCCAGTTTTTCCGGCTTAGTACGTTTGTTCTTCGTGGTGGTGTAGAAGTGACCTGTACCAGCAGAAGAAA